>Ga0123342_1000517_pt1 | contig 61387 bp, 17 predicted proteins | sample Turbeawhitnodule_FD_89960 | JGI IMG/M metagenome (GOLD analysis project Ga0123342, IMG submission 89960) | Root nodule microbial communities of legume samples collected from Mexico - Turtle bean Mexico white nodule | ecosystem: Host-associated > Plants > Roots > Nodule | place: Mexico: Nepantla... | reverse complement strand
GCGGCTATATAGCCGCATTTATATTTTTTTATTTACAAGTGCGTGTTGATCAAATGCGGTTATAAAGCCGCATTTATAAATTCAAAACAACCGCATTTGTTTTATGTTTCTGCACTAGTGGTTGTTGAAACACGAAATTGAATTATTGGACCGTTGTTGTAGATTTTATCAATAGTTTCTTTTTCTATATTTTTTGTTCAACGAAGACAATCTTAGCTAGCAAATCTCAACTCAAGTGGCAAATTGAAAATTTAATCAATTAATTTCACTCAGTTAAAAATCATTTCATTTGAGAAATCTAAACCTAACTACAAATTGAAAATTTAATCAATTAATTGTTTAGCAAAGGATAATTTAGCCTAATAAATATCAACTCAATAGCAAATTAGAAATTTAATCAATCAAATTCGTTCAATAAACCCTAACCTATCAAGTGAAATTTCTATGAGTATTAAACGATTTAAGTTGGAATGGATAGAATGATGTTTTGATGATGTGATTTAACAAAAATATATTGTGATAATTGTATATTTATAAATCTTTGAGTATGATTGATGAATTGATACTTTTGTGTGTGATGATGTAAGTAATCAAAATATATATATATATATATATATATATATATATATATATATATTAAACATAATACATTATAAAACACAATATATATTGTTGAGATTATTCCTGACCTAAATACCAAGACGTTCAACATATAACAATTACCCAATTACAATAATACATTATATTTCAAATACAGTATAATAAAACTAATTATTTATATAAATAATTTTAAACTAAATAATAACTAAAATTAGAATATTTAAAAATAAAATATTAATTTTGAGTGTGAACATGAACGAAGTTGTAGCAGAAATTGAGGCAATGTGATTGCGACAGAGGCAACAAAAATGGCGATAAGAGTGACAACGAAATATCAGATAAGCATGAACAGAAGAATCCAGTTCAGTGTGGATTGGTTACATGAGAGGTTGAGAGTCGAGTTTGAAGAGTAAAAAATTTAACAAATTCAAATTTTGTTTCATAATATACATGTCTTGAATGTCTTTTTTTTTTACGGTATCTTCTAATGGTTGTTATCTAATAATTTATACGTGCTCTAAAATTATTGCTTAGAAGGGACTAATGACGACTTTTTTTTATAAAAATGCATCATTATACAACTTGACATTTCAGTTAAACTGACACTTTAAGTAACATTATAAAATATTTAATCATTTGTCATCACATGAAAAAAAAATATTATAAAAAAAAAATACAAAAATATGGGGAATTAGGCCAAAACTCATATGTTAACAAAAACGATACATAGGTAAACTATATCTATTCATACAGAATTCTAAGAACATACTAGTTATACCAATAAAATTATTCTCTGTGAATAAATTCTAAATTAGCCAACTTATAAGCACACGCATGACAAGTATTTCATTGATTACGAAGCATCCATAGAACATTAGTCCTAACAATAAACGCAACACAAACCAAGACAAAATCACATTAAGTTAGACAACTGATGACGATGTTGTAAAGACTCATCTTGTTTTTCTTCAATCATTAATATTTCATTTTGCTAAAGAATGATTAACTTTATTAAAAAAATATGTTGTTTTCGCTCAAACTAATAATAAAAGTAAACATATATTTTAAATATCTTTATGTTTTACTCCATTCAGTTTTTTCATTATTTAAAAAATAATAATTTAATCATTATTAACTTATATTTTTATGACACAAATTAACTAAAATAACTCAATATTTTTATTAAACTTTTCTTAGCATTTAAAAATAAACAACATCAAGCAAAATTTTTAAAATAAAAAGGAATCAATTTAAACATAACATTTTACTAACTTAGTTTTTTTTTAGGAAAATTTACTTGATGAGTTTTTTATGTTTTTTTTATTTATATATATTTTTATTAACAAAATTTAATGTAGATTAAACGTTTTATTAATTTTAATTTGTGCTTTAGTTAAAGGTATGGTTAGAATTTTAAAAAAAAATATAAGGATACTGGAGCTTTAGAGATGTAGGGAGAATTTGTCATATACAAGAATTCTACTAGTTTCGGATTTATTTAAAGTGGATGTAATATTTTGTTTTTTATTTTCAACCCACATTTGGTACAAATTGAAAACGATTTTTAGCTCAATTTATAAATATGTTTATATTCATTTTAAAAATGAAAATAATTGTTAATATGATTTTGGTTTTAAAAAAACAACAACATGATCCTGTGATAATAATCTTTTATTATTATTATTTGTACCACTACCATATCCGTTGATACCACTATTATCATCATGAATGCTATTGTAACTACTAACTATATTGTCATTATCACCATGACTTTAGTGACACCAACATTAATATATTACAAGCCATTATTGCTACCATTACTATTAGATTAATAAATGTTAAATAAATAAAATAGTTACCAAACTATTTTTACTAAAATTAAAAAAAAAATATTTTCAGTTTAATTTGATCTCTTATACGTTTTTCGTTTCTCTTATGTTTTTGTACGTTTTCCGTTTCTCTTATGGTTTGTACGTTTTTCGTTTCTCTTATATTTTGTACATTTTTCGTTTCTCTTATGTTTTGTACGCTTTCGGTTTCCTTTATGTTTTTTCTCTTATTGTCTTATGTCATTGTTAAGGTCACTATTTTATTGAGAATGTTTTTGTTGACTTTTTACTGTGTCTTCCTCGTCGTTGTTGCCGCCTTGCTCAGTCATATATTTGCTTTTCATTGAAAAAAAATTTGTTTGCATTTTCTGGAGTTTCATTGGGATGAAATAATAAGATGTGAAGAAGTATGACATGATCTAAAACGATGACCTTGTTCTTTGGAAAATGATAAGAAACTGAAGCACGAAAAAGAAAAGAAACTAAACACATTCGTAAATGCGATTTATAAATGCGACTATCGAATTTACTAATGCGACTAAATAACCGCTTTCTTATCTCTTTAATTTAAGACTAGATGTACATTTGAATTTAAAAAATAATAAATTTATTTTTAATATTTTGAATTCGTTTTACAATATTTAATAGTTTTACTTTATGTTTTAAATTATTATTAGTATTTTTATTACTCATTTATGAAATGATTGTTTGATTTTATTATAAATTAAAAGAATCCTACAATGATAATTTATTGAGTTATAAAAAATTAAAATTTGAGGTCTGTTTTCCGTATTTGAATTAAAAAATAATAATTTTTTTTAAATACTTTACATCAATTCCTCATCTACACTATTTAATTATATAAATTTCTTTTTAAATACTTTGTACAATATTTAATTATTATATTTCCTTTTTAATTATTATTATTTGTTTAGTTTTATTAAAAATTGATTTTTTAAATATTAAATGATAATTGGTTGAGTTAGATAAATGTCAGCTATATTATATTTCTTTCAATTATTAAAGTATATTTCAATATTTAAAATTAATATTTTTATAAAACATATGTTTTGTTGGGTTGGAAACACGTGTCACGTTTGTGTTAGGATCTTTCTAGTTTCATCATTTTGTTTCGTTTTGTTATAAATTAAAAGAATTATAGAATATTAAATAATAATTTATTGATTTATAAAAAATTAAAACTTTCTTTTTAATTATGGAGGTCTGTTTCGGTATTTGAATTAAAATATAATAAATTCTTTTAAATACTTTACTTTAATTACTCATCTACCATATTTAATTATATAAATTCCCTTTTAAAATACTTTGTATTAATTACTGTCTATAATATTTAATTATTATATTCCGTTTTTAATTATTATTTTTTTTATCTTTTCTTTTATAATATTTGTTTAAATTAAAATATTATTATTAAATTATGTTAGAAACACGTGTCTTTAATTTTTTTTTTTCCACAAAACAATACAAGACACGTGAGATGGGTGGAAACAAAAAGTTACAAATAAAACAAATAAAATGACGATAGGCATGATGAGCGAAGGTAGTGCTCATTGCTCATTGCTCAACTTGCTAATGTGATGACAACTAAGTGCTAAAAAACTAAGGATTCTTCTTCTACATTCATGCACCTCATTCCAATTTCTTTCACTAATTTCACTCTTTTCACATTTCAATTTCTTTTTCTTCACACACCTTTAATCATCATTCGTGACAAATATTTATTTTTCTTCTACACAAAATATATAGCATGATATTTTCTAAAAAAATTAAACTTTAATTAATAGAGAAACTAAAACAAATTCATTACTAATGTATCCAAGCTCTTGCTCTTGAATATGATGGATGATTCGACAATGAAAAAATTGAAGAAAAAAATCATATCTATTATGAATTTTTTTTATCATTTGTGAACATAATTTACAAAGGAGAATGATTCTCCTTAAACTAAAAAAAATAGAATCCGGTGAATATACACAGAGTCTCAAAAAGGATATTCCAAAATAAAGCAAAGTAAAATTATCCGGGTCAACCCACTTAGTGAGTTTCCGGGTCCTTGCACACAAACGGGTGGGTCAAGAGTTGTGCTGCCGTCCACCTATCACCGGACTCCTTCTTGAGGCAGGATTCGACGAAGCTGCGAAACTCCGCTGACGCGGTCTCCGGGAGGCTGGGAGGGTCACCGTAGCAAATAGCGCATATAAGGGTAGCCCAATCGGGTCGTTGACCCGTTTCAAGAAATGGGAAGTGACCCACGTAGAGTTCAAAAAGGGTCAAACCCAGACTCCATATGTCCGCCGCAAAACCATTGTAGTTGCCGCCAGATGCTTCCGGGTCGAACCGTTCGGGACTCATGTAGGCGCACGTGCCAACGTAGGACTTGCACGCTTCGAGCGCGCGGCACATGAGTTTGCTGACTCCAAAGTCTGCAATCTTAACTTCTCCCTGTGAGTTTACGAGGATGTTCGCAGGTTTTATGTCGCGGTGCGCGATGTTGCGCGCGTGGAGGCACGCGAGGCCCTCCAGGATATCACGCGCCACCGCGGCGAGTCGCTTCTCGGAGAACGTGCCGCCGGTGGTGAGGGCGGTTTCGAGGGAGCCGCCGTCCATGTACTCCATGACGATGGCCACGTCGCCGGATGGCTTTTCGAAGCAGCCGTGGAAGCGGACGACGTGGGGGCAGTCGGTGGCGCGGCGGAGGATGGAGCTTTCGGCGAACGCGCGGCGGCGCGTGGTGGCGTCGGCGTTGCTGTGGATGATTTTGAGCGCGTAGGTGGCGGAGGTGGTCTTGTGGCGGACCTTGTAGACTGTGCCGCCGTTGCCGTGGCCGAGCACGGCGAGGTTCTCGAGGTCGGCTGCGGTGATAGCGTCTCCGCCGGCGGGTTTGGCGGCGGTGGGAGGGAGGGGGAGCGGGAAGCGGGGGCGGCGCTCTGAGGACTCCGGGAGGGGGAGGCGGAGATTGGGTTGTCGGCGGTGGCGGACTAGTGCCATCACGGTGGTTGGTGGCAGAGGAAGCAAATACTTGGAAGAAAAAAAGTAAAGTGAGGTGTGAATGGTGTGAGAGTTTTATAGGAAGTGAGTGGTAATAGATAGTGATGGTTTTGAAGGAAAGAGGGTGGATATGGGAGTGGGGCCCACTATTCTGAATAATAATAATAATAATAATAATAATTAATAACTAAAAAATTGCATTGGATATGCATATTCACTTGCTTCAGCAGATTTTGTTTACTTTTATTTATTTATTTCTCCACGTGATTAAATGTAGCCAGCCTTTAACTTTTTATCCTCAATTTGATAATTTTATATATTATCTTCTTCAATTTAAAATACTTTCTTATATCTTCACCTTCCTCAAAGATAAAAACGTTAATGTTTATTGTGTTTAATGATACCAACCAATGAGGATTAATTAAGATCATGGTTCTTTAAGATATTTAAGATAAATACCTTATTATCTTAAATATCTTTTCCGGTAAAAAAAATAATCTTAAATATCTTTTATTAAGTAGTTAAGATTATGATTCCTTGGAAATTTATTAAGATGACAATTCTTTAAAAATAATTAAGATAATGATGATAAATTGTACCAAATATATTAGGTTGATAAATAAGGATTGATTTAAGATTTTATACAAAAGTAAAATCGTAAATTTGTTAAAAATCTATTAATTCGAAAAATTTATTGAATAACTGAAAGTTGGATATATATATATATATATATATATATATATATTTATTTTTTTTTACGTAATGAATAGTTAAAATACAGACATGCTAATCCATAGTGTATTTATTGTGTTATTTCCTATTTTTTTTATAAATATTTTGTATACAGTTTTGGATTGAAAAAGATGGGGATGAATGATTTTTTAGATATTTCAATCATTTCTTTTTTAAAAATATTTACTAAATAATTAATTATTTTTATAATTAATTAGAAAAAAAAATTAATATATTGTTCGTAAATATAGAATAATTTGTTAAACGTGATGAGACCGTTTATTAAATATAACTATATATAAACAATAAAAATAAAAAAGCAAATGCACATGCGCACTGGTATTTCCGCTAGTATATACAAAGGGATTTCACTTTCTCTAACCGCTTTTGATTCTTTTTCTATTTTAGCCTGATATACTTCATTATCATAGACATTACGTTATTTCCTATTTTTTCTAAAACATTTTGTATACTTGAACGGTTACGAAGCGAAGTGGACTTTAAGCCTAACTCAACCCCATAAAACCGGCTCATAAGGTTGAGGTTTGCACCCATTTATATATTATGAAATGTCCTTATCTCTAGTCGAGGTGAGATCTCCAACAGTTTTGAATTGAAAGAGAGGTGGAGGGGGTGTTTTTTTTTTATATTTCAGTCATTTCCTTTTTTTTAAATATTTACTAAATAACTAATTATTTTTATAATTAATTGAAAACTACTTTTTTAAAAATACAACTAATATATTGTTCATAAATGTAGATTAGTTTTTCAAACGTCGAACGAGACAGTTTATTAAATATGAAACCGTTTATTAGATGTGAAAACATTCTTACCACGTGAAATAATATTTTTTCATATCTTCATTTCTCTTAAGAATTATAGTTTTTATCTCATCTTATTATTTAATTTAATTGACATCTTTTATTTAATTTTTAATATTAAACATAACTATATATAGATGATAAAAATAAAAAAGCAGATGTACAAGCCCTATTGCCCTGTACAAGCCCTATTGCCCTGTGTTTCCATTAGTGTATATAAAAAGTATTTATCATTAAAACGTTTTTGATACACACAATTTATTTTATTTTTATATTAATATTTTATTTTATTTTAATTATTCCGTAATTTTCAAAGTGATAAGGATGTGAAGATATAAGGTAATTTGAATTCTATGAATAATGTGGGATGAAAAATTTTAATAGATTCATTTTATTTAATATCACTACTCCTATTTTTTTTTCTCTCATTCTTTTATATTTCTTTTTTTTAATTTCATACCTATGTTACAAACAAAAATTAAGTGAATTGTATGTGTTTAGCAATCCAATTTTAACAATGATGTGTATACAAATAACGTATATTTTTTTAGTAACTTAAATATTAAAATTGAATGTTGTAACTTCCAATAATAAACAACCGATAACTGATGACAAAAAAATGTTTATATATCTAATTCTTGCTAGGGCTTAGTGATGGGTTGGGAAGAAAGGGTTTCAATATGTAGCACAGATACTGACACTGATAGAACACGGACACGAAGATACGTAATATCTTTAAAATGTAGAACACGGGGACACAAATCTATATATTATATAATTATGAATTATATAAATTGACAATAAAGATTATGTGCACAAGTATGTTCCAGATTATTTTTTGGAGCATAAAAATGTTTTTCATGACTGGTTCACAAAGATTTGTTTATTATTTTTATAATCATAATAACAATTTTTTACAATAAAGTTTGAGTTTTTAGAAAATTAATGTATTTTTCCTTTTTAAAATTGTGTTAGAACCGTATTAGAATTGTCAGAAATCTAACAAATACATTTTGAATTTGACACTTCACGGATACGTGTCCTACAGGTGTCTGTCATACGAGTGTCGGTGTTCGATACTATCGAACACCGACACGCCATTTAAGAGGAGTGTTTGAGCTTCATATTTCAATCTATGTAGCACAGACACTTATACGACACAAACACATACACGAAAATACGTAAAATCTCTAAAATGTATGACATGGGGACACAGATCTATATATTATATAATTATGAATTATATAAATTGACAATAAAGATTATGTGCACAAGTATGTTCCAGATTATTTTTTGGAGCAGAAAAATGTTTTTCATGACTGATTCACAAAGATTTGTTTTTTATTTTTATAATCATAATAACAATTTATACAATAAAGTTTGAGTTTTTAGAAAATTAATGTATTTTTTCTTTTTAAAATTGTGTTAGAACTGTACTAGAATTGTCAGAAATCTAATAAATACTTTTTAAAATGGACACTTCACGGATATTTGTCCTACAGGTGTCCGATATCGAACACCGACATGTCATTTAAGAGGAGTGTCCGAGCTTCATAGGTTTCACTTAAAAAGAAATAATACTTCATTTTAAAAAAAAAAATCTATATAAAAATACGAAAATGTAAACATTTATTGTGAAAAGTGTTAATTTTTTACTTCTTAAATTAATATTTTTATTTAAAGTACAAATCAATAGATTATTTGTTTTAGTAACTTTGTTTCAGAAATTAGAAATTTATATATATTATTTGTACAGGAAGTAATTTCATTATATATACGAATTTTCAATAACTATAAATTATTAATATTTATAGAAATATATAATATTAATATTTATATATTGATAATTATATTTATAAGTATTAAAAGTTCAGAAAGACGTATTAAATATTATAAATAATTCTGTATATCTCTTTCATTAATAACTATATTTATAAATATTATTATTTTTCTATATACTATTAATATATTTGTATAAGAAGGAAGCAATTCTCTTAATTTTATATATCTATAATTAATTATTTTGAAAATATACTTTGCTTTTAAAATAAATATTTTCTTTTACTTTGCTGCCATTATGTTTATAATAACAAATGAACATCAATATACATCAAAATGGTGTTATTGTTGGAAATCAACGTATAAGAAAAATATATTATTTACAATGTTATATATATTTTCTTTCACGTGATTAATTTGGAATTAACGAATGTGTCCAAATATTTGTACATTAATTTTCATGTTTAGATATGATCCATGATCACTGACAAGTTATTTTTTTTTATAATTTAATTAATAGATATTAGTCATAATTATCTTAATTAATTTAAATTAGAAAGTGTATTTATTAAAACGACAAAACATCCTATCACAGTAACTTTGTTATACTTTTAAAGGAAAAATCAAATTAATTTATTATGTGTATCCACATCTTTTAATTTTGTTATAAATTTATGTCTATTTATATATTTTAAATATTATTAAATTATAATAATAAATAAATTTAATATTTTAATTACTATTTATCTAATTTAATAATTAAGGCAAAAATCTTCTTAATGCTATAGATATATACTTGTGAATACGATTTTATTTGTTTAAATAAAAATAATGTTTATTATTTCATAAACATGGTGACATCATATAAACTTTAATCATATATGGTGTATTGGTCTATATATTTATGTTTTTATTAAATATAACAGTACAAATTATATATTTAATATAAATGTACAAATAATAATATTGTTTATTTAATTTTTAATATTAAAAATAATTATATATAAATAATAAAAATAAAAAATCTAATACATAAACGCATCTATTTTACCATTGTCATAACAAATATTGTTTTATTTTTTTTTACATAAGTCAATCTATAAAACAAACTTTATCTATAGTCTTTTCATTTCATCATCTGGAGTATAAATAAAAAAATAATAATTAATATTACATTGAAAAGGGTAAAATGAAACATATTTGAAAACTTATATTTTTTTTACACAACACAAATTATAACAAAAATAGAGTATATTTTATATAATTTTTACTTTCTCACTCAGGTTAATTTTTATCCAGTGTAGAACTGAAGTCAAACAATTGTTTTAATCTCATAAATTATTATATAAATCTCAGTACTGGTCATTTCAGTCTCTAATTTAAAATTCTGGTAAAAACCATAGGAACAAATATATTAATAGAAAAAATTGTGGCTAATTTTATCAATAACTATGGTGGCTACGTTAAAAATTGTGGTAGTGGAAGAAAATTAATAGAAACATTTCTGAAGAATATTCTTCTGTCATTGTTTTGTCTTGTGCTGAAAAGCTTATTCAATGTTAAGCATCTTGCATATTGTTTACGTTGCTATTACGTAAGTTTTTTTTTTTTTTACCAAATTGATGGAATATGTTAAAACATTAATTGGTTTAAGTTCTCTCCCACATTTTTTTTACCTTTAAATAATACTCCTTCGAATGAAATAAAAATACATGGGATTTAAATTATTCTTAATTATTTTTTTTATTTTTTAGATATTTTGTTTGAGATTCTTAGCTATGTTGTTTCAAATGTTATTTCGGTAAATAACCGTATAAATTAAAAAAAAAAATTATGAAATAAAAATTAATTTTAGATATAAAAAATAGTTACTTGATATAGTAACTAAATTAGAGACTATTTTAGAGACTAAAAAAAATTTTGGTTTCTAAATTAGTTTATATTATTGTTAAATGATTTCTAAATTTGTATCTAATTAGCAACCAAGATTTTGCTATTAAATTTATACTCTAAATAATCCGTAGTTAAAATCTTAGTAGTTAATTAGATACAAATTTAGAAACTATTTAACAATAATATAAATTAATTTAGAAACATTTTTTTTAGTTTCTCAAATGATTTCTAATTTAATCACTATAACAACTAATTATTATTTTTTTAAAATTAATTTTTATTTTAGGATTTTCTTGTAATAATAATAGTATACTTATATATTAAAAAATGGTATTTTTGATAAGAATATAACAGTTGTGTTTTTATGATCAATCTATATCTCAATTTGCCTTAAAAAACTAGTCATGAACATGAATTCTCATCCCATAGATTAAACGTAGTTGAGCAAAACATTAATGATGGTATTTCAATTGGCAAAAGCATCCAAATAGGTTGTTTTTGCCAAAAAAAAATAAATTGATGTTTTTATTTTACACTGTTAGAAATAAGTCAAATAAAGGAAAATCATAGTATATAAATTATTATAAAATTTTACTTTATGAATGGGTTTTTGTAAGATTTTAAACTTAATTATTTATATATTATTAATTGATTTTAAAATGAATATAAAATTTTCAGTATCATTATAAATTGACTTAAAAGTCCATGTACTCCAACTATACTAATCTCTTATTTTAAAACTTGGGAATCTTTTGAGTGTATTTTTATAATGGAGAAGATTTAAATAGGACAATATATTTGCTTGGATAAGCACTTCCATAAGATAGAGCCAGAAGCCAAAAACAACAAGTGAATAAGCCTTCCATAAGACAAGTTTATTTTTATTTTCTGAAAAGGGTCAATAGTGACAATAAGTTATTATTTCAATTATAAAAAATATTGTTGTGTGGGCACATCAATAATTTGAAGAAGAGAGGAGAAGATTCCTTCTTACCAGAAAACAAGACTGCAAAACATGTGGCTTATTACAAAATCTTATATACTGGAAAGTGGAAGAAAGTAAAAAATGGTAATTACTAATGTATAATTTGAATGGTAGAAAAAAAAAGTAAAAAGATGAGACTTACTAATGTATGATTTGAATGTGATTCTCTTTTAATTTGTGTTGTGTTTATAGTTAAGACTAATGTTCTGCGGATGCTTCGTAATTGATGAAATACTTGTCTTAATTGTCTTAATGCATGCGCTGATAAATTGGCTAATTTATGATTTATCATAGATAACCATTTCATTGATATAATAGGCTTTCATCTAGTCTATTCTTATAATTCTTTATGAATAGGTATAGTCTACCTATGTATTGTTTCTGTTAGCACATGAGTTTTGGTTTAATTTCCCATATTTTTATATTTTCTTTATTTTTTATAATAATTTTTTTCATGTGATGACAGATGATTGTTGTTGTTTGAGGTGTCAGCCTAGTTAAATTGTCAAGTTGCATAATTATGTCTAAAAAAATTTTATATAACATATTCAAACACAAAAACACCCGCTCATAAATTTAAACATCATTGTTATTATCATTATTACTATGATTTTTTTTAACTATTATTACAGTTACTATTAAAAACAACAAAATAACGAAACTATATGAAAAAAAAAAATTGTTCCAATACATCTAATAGTCTTATATAATTTAAGAGTCAAGGTTAATATCAGTTTATATACATTTTCTTCTCTCAAGTTACCAAAACACTTTTTAAAGAACAAAACCATAAAATATAATGATTGATTCTAACGATGTTATTCCAACGAAGTTGAACTTCAACTCAAAACAATAATAAATCATAATTTATTATTTGAATTAGGTAAATAGTGAGTTTGAAATGTACACATTTGGAATAGGGTGGTGTTAATTAATGTGGTTTGGATAATTACTAATGAATGGTCCCAGAAATCAAGTTGCACAACTTGTGTGAGGGCTGCTACCGGATACAGGCTCAAAACCATGCATTAAGATAAACATTAATTAATCAGCCTAATTAAGTTTTATGTTTTGTTAGAAAATATTAAACACATCATTATCAAGTTCTACAAATTTAACCTAACTTTGTTTCTATAAATAGTGTTCAATTCAGAGATTGGCAAGTACATCACTAATTTGTATACTGTAATTTTTAGAATGCTCATACTTTTATCTTACTAGAGTTGGGTCCATGTGTCCTTAAAATATGTGGCAGCTGCCACCACTTGCATCACATCACAATGGAACCATTACTCCATGTTCCCTCAAATCCTAACTAAATACACAAATCCATTGCAACTTGACAAGGAAGAACCCATGCATGAACTGTATACAAAAGAAAAAATGGCCCAATGTTTAGCTTTCCACAGTGAGTCTCACTCATTGTGATTAATGAATACTGATGAACAAGCTATGGTATTAGACTTATGATATCTGAGTAACTCAACTCATATAATTGAAATATTGAAGATCAAAATTTATAATTGAGGTGATCAAGGTTCTGAGAAATGCATATACATACCCTTTTAAATAATGATGAATTGTAGTGTGATTGAGAGGGACATTAACCTACTGGCAGCCAGTGTTGGATGTGGATCTTTGAACTTCATGACAAAAGTTACAAAAGGACAAAAGTAGAAAAAGGAAAGTTCATGCTTCTGAGAAAAAATCTAGAAGGACTAGTGTGTGAACCACGTATACCAGGAATTGACCACCACTACTGATATTCATCAGCAAACACTTTTCAAGAGTTTCCAGAACTAATTCAGTAACTTAACCAGATGAGACTTATTACAGTTTATATAACTTAGATTTTTTTAGTGACATGGATTGTTAATCTTTTGCAGGTTTAATTAATATTCAAGTGATCTAGTATAAAAATACATGAATGTGTTGGTGGAGCAAGTGAAATGAATTACAAGTTTTCAATATTTTACACACGTTAATCTCGCAACCTCCAATTAAAATTCTAATGGGTACTGTCAGATCAAAAATTCTATTGGAATAAACATAAATCATGATAATTTTTGTTTGTATACTACAGACCCTTCATTGAAAACCAAGTGTAAAAGAACAGTAAATGACACAATAATTGCTCTATCAAGCCAATGATAAACATCACCCCTTGATTCCAAAATTGCTCTATCAGGCTACCATAACAAAACAATTGTCAATTTGTCATAACAAAAGCTTCACCAAAACCCAACGACATCATCAACGTTATCAAATCCTAGAGTTAACTCATAAACCCTTACGAGTTTAAGAGACCACTGAAGGGTTACGAGTTGACTCGTGAGTAGACTCGTTTTTTAGTAAACTCACAGTAGATTTGGTGAATGTCAGTGAAAACTTGTAAATTCGAGTCACCAAATTCTAAAAAAAATCCAAAATAGATCTCATCTTCATTTGGTGGGGCTTTTTTTTAGGATTGAAAAATTAGGACATATTGGGTGTAGGGTTAGGCATTTATAAATTGGGTTGGGGGCTTTTTAGCTGATTGAGTTTAGGTTGGGTTTGGAGATTTTTTGACAGACTGAGATTTTGGCAGATTGGAAATTTTTGGGCAGATTGAGTTTTTTTTAGATTTTTGGCAGATTGGTTTGGAGATATTTTTTATTTAGTAGGATTAATTTTTTTTTATGAAGTAGACTCTTACAAGTCGAGTTCTCAAACCTCCCCGAGTCTGATAAGCAAAAGCCATAATAATGAACAAAGATAATTACATTTAAGACAGTTTTTATCATCAATCCATGTTAATAGAAAATATCTTATTCTGCAACATAAGTTATAGAAACATTATTAAACAAAAGAAAACTGAAGCTATGAACAGAAAGTACACAAATAAATAACCAAGAGAATATATTAGTAGTCTTATTCATCAAATCAATATCCTGGAGGAAAAGATCGCCAACCTATAAAGCAACTTAGTAGATGCAAACAGGACAGGGATTCCACAAGCAATCTTATGCCCTGCCTGTAGTTTTTCTGGGTCAAAAGTGAATGCAAGCTTGGTAACTCAACAAGTTAGGAAGGTCAAGTCAGCAACTGAATCAACACACAGTATGGTGGTGTTTTTGAAACTATTAAAGAAGCATTTCAATTAAAAAAAGATTGGTGGTACAGGATTCCAGTAATCACAATTTCACAAAGTGCTTAGGCGACTAAATGTCTCAGAGGACACTTTTATCTTTTCTGAGTTACAAAATAAAGATGCCAATGAATTCCAGACAGAAGTTTCAGGAAGCTTTCCCTGGCTAATCATGTCCTCTAACCACATAACTGCTTCATATTGCCTACCTAAGGAGCAAAGACCCTTAATGACAGAATTGTAACTGTTGGTACAAGGCCAGTATGACTTAATTGACATTTTCTCCAGAAGTTGACTAGCCTCAAGATACCTTCTTTCACCACAAAGCATTTCCAGCAAGATGCCATAAGTATCTCTGTCACCTGCACTACCTACCTTGTTTGACATCTTGTTCAAGCTCTTGAGTACAGCCATGGAATTTCCAACATTGCATAGGTTTTTCAAGAGAGTGTTGTACACTCTAGCAGTTGGTAGACAATTGACTTTCACCATGTCCTCCTCAATTACCTTGATTGCTTCATCCACCTTACAAACCTTGCACAATGCTGCTACTTTTGCCTCGAAGATAGAATGTGTTGGTCTAAAGCCTCTGTCTTGCATTTCCATGATGACAGTATCAGCCTCATCTATCTTACCTTCAGTGTACAGATCAACAGCCATGGCATTATAACTAGCCATACTAGGAATTGAGCCTTTAATCAAAGCTTCATGAATCACACGTTTAGCACTTTCTATATCGTTGTCATCCAATATCTGGCCAAGATCAGAACGGTTATAACATCCCTTCGGAGCCTTCAGTCCTTTCCTCAAAATTTTACCTAGAATTTCCACAGCTTCTTCAAGTTTTCCAGCATCACATAAAGCATCCAAAAGAATTCTATAGACTACAATATCCTCACCATTACCTTTCTGTGAGATCCTCCAAAACATTGAATACAACAAATGGGTGGCCTCATGTAACCTCTTGTCTTGGCACAATCCCTTCATCAAAATTGCATAGCTGTCCCTATCAGGGTAGCAACTTTGATAATCCATCTCTTGGAACAATTGCAGTGCCAAATCGGAGCGACTCTTCTGACAAAGAGCATACATAAGCAAGTTCAATGCTCGAATCCGAGACCTCACTTCCCAACCACAAGAGCTCTCAACAAAGATACTGTGGGCCATTTCAAGCCGGTTCTCATTCACCATTATCTGCAAAATGGTGTTGAAGGATTCTGTCCAATTAACACAGTTAAACTGAGGAATTGTCTTGTACAGAGACATTGCTTCATCTACCTGGCCGGCATTGGCATATGTCTTAATAACAGACACAAAAACAGAATCCTTGCATTCACATGAATCCTCTCTCATTTGCTCAATCACATCCTTCATCTCAGTCAGCCTCCCTGATGTTCCAAGGATGCTGATCATAGTGGCATAAACAGGACCATTGTGGTGGTAATTGGGGTACCTAGATTTGGCTTCATTGAAAATGTGAAGAGCCTTTATTGGGTTTTTTTGGGTTCTTATAATCTGAGAGAGGTAAGTTGGTGTCAACACTCTTGGCCATCTTATGCTCATGGAATTTAAACACAAACCCAAATGAGTCTAACACTATTCTCTCTATATATCTCTATTAATGCTTAAAACACTTCAACTTTAAATAAACAAGTTCTTCTATGGCAAACACACAAGAAGTTACAACCCAAAATTTAAAAAATCAGCTAGATACCAAAAGAAAACAAACTAGTAAGCTTAATAGCAAATGAATTAGATAGTGATAAATTGGGGAAAACGAAATAAAAATGTGATTTTTTTAAATGAAAAGAATGAAAACCTAAAAAATGGTGTTTGGATTTGAACAGGGCTTTGTCCTTTGCCTTCAATTTAGAAACTTGAGCAACGAATAATTGATGGGTGGGTTCAGAGTTCAGAAAACAGTGAATCCACAGAGGCAAACTCAGTAGTGTGATGAAGCTGAAAGAATAACAGTGTGAATGAACGGCTGAAGAAGAAGGTGAATAAATGGGCCAATTGGACCACTTATGGGCCCCTAACATGGGCCAAGTCCAAATTCTATTCGTACCCGCTAATTTTTTAACAAGACGTTTCTTCCTGCACCTCCATATCTTCTTCTGCCACCTCCATACACAACATGAAAATACATTTTTATCCTTCTTGTGTCACCTCTATAGAATAGTTTCTGGATTATGTAATCCAGAAAATCATTTGAAAAAAGACTTCTAGATTACACAATCCATAAGCTAAATAAGACTTTCGGATTATGTAATCCAAAAAGTAATTATGCATATGAAAAAAGGCTTCCGGATTATTTAATCCGAAACTAATTACAAATTTGAAAAATGAGTAACAGTTTTTTAGGATTTAGTATTCAAAAATTTATGAAAGTGAAAGAAGAAGATATGTAGTTGCATGAAGAAACACTCTTTTAACAATTGGTTGAAAGAGTTGATCCATTAAAAATAACCAAATTTCTGGATATGTATTAATTATTGATCGAAATATTTCATATTAATATCATAATAAAAATAAAATATATATAAAAAAATAATTTCATTAATTGTAAAATTAATCATTGGAAAGTATCTTGTGCTCAAGACGCTGTTTAGAATTTGGAGAAGTTATATAAAATAATTTTTATAATTAACTTCTGCATAAATTAATTTAGCTCATGTAAAAAAGATTTCTTATTTTTATTTTCTAAAAGTGCTTATAGAGAAGCTTTTCCAAAGATAGTCTTATTTTAAAAAGAATTATTTGATTTCTTGAAAAACTTGTTGAGTTATTTAATCAAAACTTTGTCAAAATATAATAAAAAATTAATTTCTCAGAAAATATTTTATTAAAAAGAATTACTAGACAATGAGAAGAGCCCAAAACAAAGGTTCTCTAAATAACAGTCCTGAATATCACTTCTAAATGGGTTGGCCCAATCTCAAATGCCATGATTAGGGATAGCCCACTCCAAAAGAAAATTGCTATTTAGGGCAAATTTTAGGAATTTGACAAAGAGTAAGTGCATACATGTCAAATTACATTCACAATCACAACCATTAGAGGATATGTTTATGAAAAAATATATGTTGAAAAGTGGTGATGGTTTTAAAAAATATCTATTAAAAAATAAATTTGTACTTAATTGATGTAAAGGATTAATATATATATATAAATTTCATCTCATAAATATTTTTTTAAGGTTTTATTAAATTTAAAGTTTTATTTCTTAATATAGTATTAAAGTTATTTAAAATTTATTATAACTATATATCACTATAAGAAAATCATTAATCATTAAATAGAAACCAATTTTTAAAAAACCAGAGTAATTAGTTACAATAGTAACTAAATTAGATACCATTTAAAAAAAAAAATTGGTTTCTAAATTAATTTCTATTATGTTAAATAGTTTCTAAGTTGGTATCTAATTAGTTACCAAAGTTTTAACTACCAATTATTTAGATTCTAAATTTGGTAGCAAAAACATTGGTTGCTAATTAGATACCAATTTAGAAATCATTTAACAATAATAGAAATTAATTTAGAAACCAAAATTTATTTACTCCCTACAATGGTTTCTAATTATTTCATGATTTTCTTGTAGTGTATGTTCGACTTATCTGGTTTTACTTTACTATCAGATCATCCGTAAATATATAGTCTCACGTATAAGTCGACAATCAACCTCAATTTTAATAATAATATTTTATATTATATAAATGGATATAAATCTTATTTTATTTTATGAGTTTGATTTTATAAGGTTGTTAATATTCATTAAAGATCCATTATGCAAGTTAATTTGTAAACCACAAACATTTATTGAAAAATAAGGAAGAAGAGAGTCTGGGGTGAGAAATTAGTTTTGAAGATATAATCATATATAGTAATGATTTTGATGATGGAATACTTTTATTATCCTTTAGGTTTCTCCATGCACCATATTATCAGGGGGCAGAACCAAGATTAAAGGTAAAGTTACAACAATAATAACTATCAACTATCCCTAGCCACACATTTTTTTCCCATACTTCTAATTACAATGAAACAATAACTCTTCCTACATCGCCATTCTTTTTTTTTTATGTCATTTTCGAATTAAAATATGAAGCATAATCATATACACAGAAAAAGATAGGGAAATGACGAAAGCATAATAGAACCATTCAGGTATTCAATAATTACTTGCACTCATTAAGCACATTATACTACTCAACTATTGCACGTGTAAACTTTCTACTTTTCTTTTTCATTCTTTTTTTCTATATACAATCTCATCAGGGACCCATTAAACTCACTCTTTTAGTAACTGCAAGTCCTTCTGATTTTTTTTGTCTGATTATATCTGACACCATTTTTATTTGTATTACTGATATAATTCTTATACTTAAGATCATTGTTTCACAGTCAGAAGTTTTGTATGTTGATATCAGATGAAAATATGTACTGTTTTCAGTTAATATTCATGTTTTGAACATATTAATAGAATTGTGAAGTTATATGTATATATATAGAATTAGTGTGGTGGAAAGTGTGAGTTAATAAAAAAAGAATAGTGGAAATGAAAGAGCACAGTAACCTTGCATGCAAGCAATATGTAACTCAATGTTGGAAAGTCTTAACGACAAAGAGAGCCTCCAACTTCCACACGGTAAGTTCTAAAGTCAAGATAGCAATCAATACCCTTCTCCTTCTTCTTCTTCTTCTTCTTCCTCCTCTCTCCATTAAAATGAACTGCATATTTCATTCAGACAGTGTTCTAGAATCAATGCAGAAAATCTATGTAACTACAAGGTGGGAGAATGAGGGTGTGGGGAATGTTGCCTTGGCTCGAGAGATAGATGTGTGTGTCCATGTCATGCATGCATTCAGTGGCAATGATATATATCAGCACTTGTGTGTTTTTCTCGGACCAGGCTTCATTCCCCTCACTCCCTCATCTCTTGCTCATTCTTCTTCTTTTAATTCTTTTCTTCATGCATGGTACCTGCACATTGCATGTTTTTTCCTTTTCATATTAAGAAGGTGATTCTTTTTACTGTTTGTTTGTGAGGAATTGTTGTTTTTGTTTGGATTATTGTAGACTAATTATCAAGATAAATAACAGTTGTACTATTTGATGGTTCATATTTATTTAGTTTTTCTTACTGATAAACAAAACCTGCACCTTACATGCATATATATGCTCATTATCTCTTCTTATTTCCAATTATTTCAATCTCTTTGAAGTTACAACTTTCAAACAGCACATTGTTTTGCAGTACAACTGAGGATGTATAGGGCAAGACAAGGCCATTTAGATTTAACATAGAGATCATTGTATTTTGAGTGTGCAACTCTTTGTTGCTCATGTTGATTATGGTATGTATAATATTTGCTGTACTTAAATATAGCACATATTGTTGTTCTGTTTTTAATTGCTCTCTTCTCTTGTGCTTATTGAGGAATAGAAACTGAGATGGGAGAGTGACAGAGAAATGGAATCAGATGAGTTGTGCTGTAAACTAAACCAGAGTTAAAAAGGCTTCAACCTGAGGGTTTGAATGAGTTGGTGACTTCATCAAGTACCTTGTTACCTTCACTTTGCAAATTCTTTGAAATAGGCTATTCCCTAACAATTATTGTAACTTTTGCATGTGTGATTATTCTAAGTATATTCAAAACATGTAAGTTATTTGAGTTCATTTCATTGAAGTCATGCTATCAGTTATTTTTTCATCAGTATCTTAATTATCTCTTCTTAACAAGTGGTTAATATGTATCTGAATTAGTTTCGAGATTACATGATCATCCATGTTGTGAAATTAGATTAGGTTTAATGGTTAAGTTCTAAAAGCCTGCAAAATGAATAAGATGAAACAAAATGATGTATTTGTTGTCCAATTCATTTAATAAAATAAAATAATTTTATTTTAAAAAAGTAAAATAATATATTTTTTAAAATTAATTTATATTTATTTATATAAATCATTACACCTAAAACTTAAATTTAAGTTCAATAATTCGATTTAAATTATAAAATAATAAACCTATATTAGTGCATTAAAAGTAAAAATGTAAAATAGAAGAAAGAATGAAAAATAACTAGTGTGCACGAATTGATTCCCCCAATGCATTCATTAAAAATAGATCAAATTGGTGATGTGGTGTTATCTTCTTACCAAAGTTCTAAAAATAGTCTGCAATTACTATTTTTATGAAATGGTGTTATTCTTAATTTGATGAAAGTTCTAGAAATAGTGTATGAAGAACTAGTTGAACCTAGGTTACAAGAGAAATACCTAGTCCTTATGAAATGAAAGCAATATCTTCTAGCATTATATTAAAAAAACATTATATTTGATACATTCTTGTTAATTTATCAATATTTATATATATTTTGAATTAAAGCGTAATCAATAATTTAATACATTTTTTTAAATATGTAAAATAAATTAGAATTTTAAAATATGAAAGATGGATTCCTTGCAAGTTTTGTCATATGTGATGAAAACCTAGTGGAAAATAGGACTTGTTGGTACCTATGAATCCACACTTTCATGACACTTAGTTCAATTAGGTAATTTAAATAAAATGAGAGTGTGGACAAAAGAATGTTTACGATTTTTTTTTTCTGGAATATATTTTTAGATTTGAATTTTTGTAATATATTTTTAAATTTAGAAAATAAATTTTTTATAATACATTTACAGATTTTTTGTTTTAAATTTTCTTTTTTAAAATGTATTTTTTCATTTCAAATTTACTATTTTAAAATGAGATTTTAATTTTTGGAGATTTATTTTTTAATTCTGAATTTTAAAAATCCAGAAGTAATTTTAAATTTTTTGAAAGGTGATAGAGTGCATATTCATATTGGTATTATGCACCATATCACCAAATCAATCAAATTTTCAAATATATTTGTCTTTATTTTTCACATTTTTATTTTATCAAACAACAAAACATTCAATTTTATTTTTTACATTCTTTCTTTGTCATTTCCATATTTATCTATTTCTCTCCTTAAAACCAAATAGTGTGCAACAACTAAATCCATAGTTTGCTGTATACAAATTGATAATAAGTTAACTCATTATAGGGTTGAATGTTGGCCCACCAAAACCCATACAAAATTGAAATAAAAAAAAATATTTTAAATTCCAATAATTAATTTATCTTTTGTTATTGTTAGGGATTGCTGGGGAGATGTGACTAAAGAACTATTGAATACTTCGTCTTCCCCTCTTCGGGCAGGTTGTTAGGGTTCTACTGTGATCTTTTTGGTCCTCGCGCTACTCCTTCGGCTCTCAGTCTCGGATGAATGACAAATGAGGGAGGTACTTGCATAAGACATTCCGACGCTCGAGTCAGTAAAGAGGGTGTTCGACACTCGGGTGTACAGTGATAATTTTTTAGCTTATTCTTTGAAGCTGACAAAAAAAAAAAAAAACCTTATTCTTTGAAATGTGTTATTTATATTATTTTAATGAGCTTACTTTATTGGGTCTGATTAGTGAAATGAATCCCAGTTATGGTTACATTACCTAATACTCAATGGTAGTTTAGCTTCACTAACCTTGATTTGAGCGTTAATGACAATGTGTGTCAGTCGGTCAAACCATTTGTGAGATCTCAATCAGCCCGGTCAGAGAGACCGAATCTCGATCATCTCGGTCTCGTTCCATACCACTACAACCTTATTTAAAGAATAATGTAGATTTACTAAATATTAATGTTGCAGGTGAAAATCGTTCTTATAAATAATCTAAAAATATAAATATTGAATTTGATCTAATATGTAAAGTAATAAAGTCAACCCAATCGCAACAAGTAAAAGTCATATAATAAAATTAGAGTAAGTTAGTTGATAACTGTCAGTTTCATGAATTCAACCATATAAATTGTCACATACTTTTTTTAGTTAACCTTATAAAATTAACCTATTTTTTATTATTTATATAATATAATATAAGAAAATAAACAATATTATTTTTTTAGAAACTTATAATAAAAAAATAAAATTATAAGAAACTCCGCCACATATTCCGATCTTAACCCCTGAGAAGAGCAAGGTATCGAAACAAAAAATCTGAACACATAAATCTCAGAGGAAGAAGGAAGAAAGAACACGTCGAAGCAGAAGAAGACATGGCATTGCAGTGGTTGATACTCACATATGTGGTCGCGGCTGAGGCTGCGGTGGCCATTCTGCTAACGCTGCCAACACCCAAACTCCTCAGGAACCGTTTCGCTTCTCTCGTTTCCCTCATTCTTCAACCTGCGCTTTTCATCGTCCCCTTTGCGGGGTTCCACCTCCTAGGTGCGCTTTTCTCTCTCTTCCTCAAATGGGTCTCTTTAATTTCATCTTCCAATAACTGGGTCTGTCCTAAAATCTTTATTTTTCGCTTCTTGATTGATGGGTGGGTGGTTGTCAATTGCTGCAGTTTTTCTTTATTTCGGGGTTTTTGGATGATCACCCTTCTGGGTGTCTCTTGGGTGGTGAAAATTTTGAATCTTGCTCACTTTTCTTTTTGGGGTGGATTGTGTCGTTTGAGAGTTAGATTTGGAGCTAGCATAAGGGTCTCTTCTCTCGTAGCTTGAGAAATCAAGATTTGAAATCCTGTTTGCATTTAAAGTCAAATCTTGCCTCTAAGATGATTGTTTTCAAAGGACAAAACCAGTAGAAAACAAAAAGAATTGGGAGCTTGAAAATGGCTTAGATGAGTTTTTTTTTTTAATGTTGGTTTTGTGCTCTTAGTTATATGTTTCGTTGGAGATCCATTGGATAATTGTATGGGATCTAGTGTTGATTTTCCTGAACTAGGATCTGTGGTTGTTTTGTAGATATATACTGGAAGAATGAGCATCGATTGATGTGTACCTCTGATGTTTGCACGGCTGCGGAGAGAGATCGATATGAGAAATCTGTAAGTATTTCCTGTGGATGTTAAGATGGATTAATTGGGGTTTATGTTTTACATTGTAAATTGTGGTCAGTGAATTTTTTATACTTTATATAACTTTTGATTGTTTTGGTTGATACCGAGTAGGATCATTTCATGATTTGAGGAATGTTAGTTTCAAATTTAGAACAATCTAGTGAATATTGGATGGAAATATAACTTTAGAAGCTATTGGTAATGAAGGGTTTTGCACCATGATTTACATTGTTTGCAAAGTCCGATTGTAGTATAAAGGATTTATTTGGCATTCAGCTGCATATCATCGCCTCAAAGAAATGTTGCAAAAGTAAAAAACAGAACGTGTCGAAAATCAATTGTTGAGGATAACTGGAACCCTATGTATGGATTCTCCCATCATTATTTTCAGTTTTACTTTGTCCTTGTACCTCATTACTTTCTTATCTATTTTCCTTATCCTCTTCAATCTTCATCTCATTTTTTCTTGACCTCTACGATTCTCCTATTTAAAATTTCTAGTCCTTTTGGATTATGGCTTACTTCCACAATCGTAGTAATTGAAATTATCATTTCCTAAGAGCCAAAGTTTCAGTATGTTCTTTGCAACATCTTTATAGCATTGCTCTCATGGTTTTTGGTTTGGTTATGTGAAGTTGTTAGCTCCAGGGATTATCCTTTGATAACAAAATATCTCCGGCTGTATTTTTTATTACCCTTCACTTTGCCTGAACACTTTAGGTTACACAGTCTTCAATGACCCTAACAATACCATGTTAAGTTTAAGCTGTCGGTAGCTAATGCCAAAAAGTGACACTCTTGTCTTTACTTTGCATCCTTCCATTGTGATTTAATCTGTTTATTCACTATTACCTTGTTAGCTGTATGTAATTTTTTTTGTTCTGTCACGTGTTTCCCTAGCCTGGTGTGCCAGAAACAGTTTTGTCACTGTTTACTTAACCTTGACATCATTTGCCTTGAACAATCTTGATTTCTAAATTACTATTTTTAATACCCATGGCAAATAAAGCATATTCCTCAGGTTCTCGCACAATTTTTTCATAATTTGTGTTAGTTGTGCAACCATTTTGCATTGATGGTGAACATAGTTACTTACCATTTTGTTAAACTGTCGTGTACACTCATCAAGACTAGAGGCCTACTTCATTAATAATTTTCTTCTCAGATATTGTTGATTTCTTTATGGGTTCCTCCTTTACTCATTAGAAGTATGTTGCCTTGAATGAATGAACCTTTTAGCTCCTTTCTTTTCTACGATATGAGAAAGGAGGAGGGAGAGACAACTGAAAGGAAATGAGATTGTGGTCTGAGTTGAAAAATATCAAAATATTTTGTTGCTATGCTAATGAATTGTAAATACTCATTTTTTTAAATGTCATAAATGATGATTTTAGGGGTTAGAAACTGAATGTATAAGCTATGTTTTTTCCAGCATTTGACTGGTAGTATGATTTTTATTTAAGGCCGAATTGCTGTTCCCTGTCCATATTTATTAACAAGTACGAGCATATTTGGGTTCTGTAATTGCATGAACTACTAAAATATAGGAACAGCTATGTCTAAATCAGCTTATAAAACTGAAAAGATAAGTAAAACATGTGTCAACATATTAAAGCACATTCAGTGACACTTTAGTGCATCATTTATATCATGCTTAAGATAAAAATTTACTGTTTATGAAAGTAAACCAAATTAATGTTTTTATTCCAACCTTGCGGAACAGTCATCAATTGCAATTTGAAACCAACTGTAACTGATATTAGAGTAATGTATATAGACTTTTATTATTAAAAATATCATCAATGGATTAAAGTTCACAAATCTTGACTTGGACTATATTTTTATTAGAAAAAAGCTAATTGATAAGTTTGTACTCTCAAAATGAAATTATTAAATATTTGGTGGTTTGAAAAATTCATTATTTTCTTCGAAGGGCTATTTTAGGCAATGTTTTGAAAACTACACTAAACCGGTTGAAGTGATAAGACCATAAATGGTTATATACCTGGTTTGAAAATCAGTATTATCTTGTTCTACAAAAAAAAATGTAATAATGGCTTGAAGAGTAGGTGTGATTTTTAAAACATTAATGAAGATCCTATCCATAGTTATTAAATTCAGACTTACTTGATTAAAACATCAGAGAACGTGATGACTAAGGATTCATTGGTCAATCCACATACGAATAATAAAATGAAGATTGGTCAGCAAAACCTGAATATTGATTCATCTAAAAGGAAGTTTTTGTAATTATAGGGACCAAATGAGCAATTATAGTATGGTTCAAAATGCAATAGAGAAGATGAGGTATAGCAATATATTTACCATGACATTTGCAAAGTAAATTAAATGAGTATAGATTGTGTGTTACTATGTGAGCAATAACTTTTGTACCCATAATGCTATTTGTTATTGACTTTACTAGCATAGTCTGAAACTCTACTGCTATACCATCGTAAAGTTTCTTTATCAGCACTCTTGTAAGGTTGTGAGATTGTGAACTGTGATGTGAAAAGATGAAGTTTAGTTTGATACCCATGCATATTTTTTAACTTTTGAGGGGAAAAAATGGATTTTTTTTCTTTATTGGACCAAAGTATGTTTTCTATATTGTTTGAACTACAATTCTTTGTAATGCAGTGTGGGAGATATAGAACATGATAGAGCCCTATTGAGTTAACCTTATGAGTGGAAGGAAGTGTTTTGCTCAAAACTTTGACTCTGCTGGTTCATTAAATCTCGTCCAACTTATGGATTAATTAGCCGAGTTTTAACAAATGTGCAACCAGTCTGTTTATATTTCAGACCTATTAGATGGCTCAAACTGGTTTATTGGTTGTTGTCAATCTGAGCCATGTTATATAAACCTATTTAGAATTTGAGATGCTTTTTTCGTAGCATTGATGGCTTCCATTCCTATCTCCCCTATGTTTGCTATGTCACTGATTTTGGTACATCAAATATGCTTGGGGTTCTTTTGGTTAAGTTGGACTACAATATCAGGCTACATGACTTGTGCACGAGTTTCCTTTAGGCTTACTTTATTTTGAAGATATGAATTTCAATTTTTCTCTCTCCTCACAAAATAAACTACTTTAACATTGTTGACTTTACTTCACTTCACTCATTGACCATATTTGCTGGTGTTGCACAGATTTACAAAGCTCAGAGGAATGTAATACTGTGCATTACATCAATTCTCCTTTACTGGTAAAATAACAATTTTGCTTTTGAATCTATTGCTCTTTGGGTTGGACTTATGGACTTAGTTAGCTGTCTGTGATACCTTGCATTGCAACTCAACCTCATTGAATGCATATGTTTGTGGTGACAGGTCTATCAGCCGTATTTGCAAGTATCAGAAGGACGTGGAGAGTATGGAGGAAGTGGAGAAGAGATACAAGTCCCAGTAGATATCTGTAGTCATGGTTAGTGGAGGAGGAGGAGGTCCTTGAGGCTGCTTTAGTTGAGTCTAGTACTAGTGTCTATGGACATACCAAGATGATGTACCAAATTATACAGTGTGATATACTCATTTTACTCAGCTCTACATTTTCAAATTCCAATCTTTCTTTATTATGCAGTTTGGAAGTGTTTTTGACTTCTATGTTGTTTAATGATTTTTAGCCTATATCAGTAAAATATGTTTCTTTCAATGTTAGAGTGTGTTTGGTTTCAATGGGAAAATAATGAGAATTGATTTTCCCACTTTTCAAACTTGATTTTGGTAAAAATGAAGATGTTTTGCTTTTGTTAGGTAAGATTGATTATGGCTTTAAGTGATGGAAGTAACACTTGGATTGGGTATTGCACAAAAAAATCTTAAACTTGCTCCTCTCATTCCAATTCTAGAATATGCTTGAAGTTCAATTCTAGAATGATTGAAATTGATATTCACTCCTGGTTTTCAGAATGAAACTGCAGTCCTAGAAAATACTACCTAAAAGTGTCAGTCAATTAAACTAAAAATCAAAAGCTAGGAAGCACGTTTGGTTGAAAGTTGAGACCTGAAAATCTGGTAAATGAAATTTGAGATCATTATCTATTAAGCAGTGATTGAATAACTAAAAGCCAAATTGTCAAACATGTCGGTACAATACTTTCATTTGTGGACTTTATCTTAAGCCTGCAAACACATTCGGCTATAACATCACTTATTTTATTCACAACCAACTTTTATTTTCTAAGTCATGCACGCATTCTCCAACAACGACACAGCTTTCATCCTACAAAACACATTTAATACACACTCACTTGTCTCTATGTTTAATTTACAACGTTATTTTGATCGTTCAGATTTAAATTATGTGTTCCACAGAGTTTGTGTTAGTGGTTGTTCTAAGTGTGAATGCAAAGACATGTTCCCATTTGCACTGTTATTTTTGTGTCTTCGTCACACCAAATATCTCAGTTGCACTGTTACATCACATTCTTCACACTATCAATCTTCCAAAGTCATGGTATTGTGTAAAATGACCGCCTAAAATGGTGAAAGTCATTTCAAACTTAGTACTATTCACACTAAGCCAACTCCTACTGCATTATTTCAGTGTAGACTATATGTTATATAATTCTCAATTTTATTATAATTTTTTCAAAACAAAAAATTATGCTTCTAATTTTTTACATCAAATGCAATTTTTTATTTATTTAAAATAATGACTCTTGTCACCACTTAGGAATGATAGATATAATATGTTGCTAATGTGACATGTTTAACCACGTCATATGGTAGTGCTGAATTTATAAAAAAGTACAAATTTTATAATAAAAAGTTGGAGGACTTGACTTAAATTTAATCATATATAAATATATATATGTATATATATATATATAATAATAATAATAATTAATATACATTATTTAATTCTCATTAGATAGAACGCAATTTATGTTTTTCTTTTTAAATATAAAACTTGCATGCAATTGATTAAGTATTTTTAATATTATTTTCAAATTAAAATTAAAATTTATTTTAATAGCTAAATAATTTAAACTATAATAATAATTAAACAGAAAAGAAAATTTGAATTATATACTTAATAAAAAATATAATGTAATTTTTTAATTTTTAAGATGATTTTATTAAAATAAAAATATTATATTTAATGATTCTTAAAAACAACATTAAAAACACAGATAAAAATTAAATTGCATTTTAAACTCAAAGTCTTCTTGCATTAAGCAACAACAATTGCATCATCAGAAGAATCATTGCATGTTTGATTGTTCTCGAACGAGATTGGAACCAATAAAATGATTCGGACTACTCCTTCGGTACTTCGCTCTCTCCTCTCGGTTGAATTCTCTCACTCGCTCCTCCACTCCTCCTCATTTACTCCAAATTTAGATAATACCTACAAAAGGTACTCTGACGCTCAAGTCAGAATTCAACCCTCGACACTCAGTATTTAAGATTGGATGATTGCGTACCTGATCCATTAAAATTTGTGCCATTAACCTCATTATAAAATGTTGCCTCCATTACTATAATTTTATAATTTTTTTTACATAAATATTTTCTGAATTTTTATAAAATCTATAAAAAAATATTAAAGAAAACCCATGTCTTATAAACTTGTATAAAAATTTAAGAAATATGAAAAATAGAGAATCAATCTCCATAATTTAATTTAATTTTTCTCTTTCAATACAAAGATGTCGGTAAAAGTCCTACACTAGAAGTTGTCTTGCATGAATTGTTTAAACAGGGAGTTTTTTGACTGAGAAACCAATGAAAAATGACTGTGACTTTAATACATTTAAAAGTTCTATGAATCTAGATGAAATGTGAAGATTCTTAAAGACTTTTTTCAAACTATGGTGAATTATTTATTTGAGGAGTGTTCACAAGGGTGAGTGATGCTGAAGTCACAATGCCCTGTACCAATTCCTATTTTTAAATAAAAATTCATAAATATCATTTTTATCTTATTTGTTTAATTTTTTAATAAAAAAATTAAATTAATAAATCATGATATTAGTATGAATTTAATATTAAAAAATTTAAATAAATATTTATGGTCTCTAGTATTTATTTTAAAATAGATAAATAACATTTATTTTAAAAATATAACTTTTTAAGAGTGCCATTGTATTATTCTACTAATATATGTTACTTGAAATAACCATTTGACTTTTCTTTAACTCTCTAACTTTAGTAAGACTAAGAGGGTATTTAAATGTATCTTAAATAAAATTAATAATTTTTACTAGACAATCAAAGTGAAACTAAAAACATTGTGAAGATATTTTAATGATTCTTAAAAGCAACATTAAAATATATAAATCTGGGATAATTTATCAGTTAGCTTTTGGATTATATAGGATTAGTATATTGTGTTTTCTTTAAAAAAAGCATGGTTAATTTAAAAATTAAGATTACTAGATAAATTTCTCAAAAAGAAAAAACTAGAAATAAAAAACTCTTATTATGCTCTTCTCAAAAAGTCTAGATTATAGCAACATTTTTTTCTTCTTCAAAGCTCATCTAATTGATTGCATAATTAGTTTCCAATTCACATGTGAAAAGCATAGATGCCAAACATGCTCAAATGATTCCACACTTCAACCATGACTTTCTCTTAAATTGAAGAGACTCTTAGCTTAGAATAACATTTCCCAACAAAAAGTTTTGAAGCAAAAACATATAAAGGAAAATGTGTGGTACATCAAGCTTCATCTAGTTCCAAATTCAAATATAAAAGATTTCATGCCACATGATCAAATGATTCCACTCTCTATTCATGCTTTTTTCTTAAAAAAAAAATTGAGAATACTTTGTGCCTTAATATTTCCACACTTCAATTTTTTTTTATTTTTTTAATAAAAACTCTCAGAGTAGGTATCACTATAAAACTTGACATCTCAACCTTACTGACAGATCAAGTAAAAACAATCATCTGCCACCATATAAAAAAATATTATTAAAAAAATAAAATTTTGAAGAACATGTCCTCCTCCTAATTTGGAGCATGTGCAATGATGAAGTCCTACATCAAATAAGATCATTGAGATCCTTTTAGTACATAATAAATTAAACTCTTCAATTAAATTATTATGATTAAGGAAAACAAATTAATTAGATAAAATACATTTTCATGACACATGAAAGGGATAAGAATTACCAATTGGTATAACTCAAAAAATAACACATAAAATGGTATTTTTTATTGGTGTTGTGATAGTCCAATGATCTTACTGTAGATTTCAAACTACAATCATGACCTAAAAAAATACCTAAAATTTTGGCTTGTTCTAGCTTTATATGTCATAGCTACTCTATTTTTACAATAATTTCTTCATTGGGGGCACTGTTGCTTTCTTATCATCACCACCTAATCACATGTTATTTCAAAAGAATTTGGTTACTCATTTTCTTTTCCAAGACGCATTTCAAGCTCAAGTTAAAGAAATAATTATGTTGGATTAAATATAATTATTAATTGTAGAACAATGAAATTGAAAAACAAGAATAATGTGAAATCAAATAAATGGTATAATGAAAGAATTGACAAAAAAAAAAGTTATACACATCTAAAAATATTTTTATTATTGTTTTATTAATTTTTTTTCTATAGTAATTTTGTCTGATATATGTAAATTTCTTTGTTACGAAAATTTAAGTCATAGTTTATGTTGTTATGAATGATTAAGCAATTAGATTAAAATCATATATCTATATTTTATTTTGGTTAATTAATGAAATGATGTAGTAAAATCATTGTTCTTGTATGAACTGAGGACGTAACATCTTTGTATTATGAATACTTTTCAGTGTCGATTCCTGATGGTCTTGATCTTCGATTCAGAGTGAGAATATTTATAAAAAATTATCCGACATTCAAATGTTAAACTCAATTAACATGAATATCGTTGTTAAATTTTCGTATTAATCAGATATATTATATAATCATACCTCATACATTAATTTGGTGATTAAGTGAAAGCTCTTCTATCATGGGTGGCCATATACTTCTCGAAGATATAGTACCCTTATTGAATATGATAGAATAAAGTAGAAGCACATATTGATCCAAGATATGAATATGTCATTATCACTATTATTGTGATATACAAAAAGAATAAATTCTATTTCCCTATCTACTTGTGGATTCTTGGAATCCCATGCCATGACACAGATTGTAGAGATCCAATAGCAAAAAAAATTTACACAGACAAAACTTCCAATAGAGAAACAAGAAGCACCCTAATAAAGTTAAAATGATCTCTTAACATTCTTGTAATCTGAGTCTATGCATTCCAATTCAGCCCTGTAAGGATTCATCAATTTCAGAAGTTCTGTTGCTTTCTCCTTAGTCTCATCACCACAACCAACTTGCAACACCAACAAGAGCTTCTGAAAGGCACCAACTTGAAGGGCCTCAAGAAGGGTTCTTCCTTCATCTTTTTCTCCAAACTTGCACACCTTCCAAAGGGCAGACACAGAATAATCTGTGGTCAAAGGTGAAATTCTAAGGATTTTCTTCACCAAAAGAGGAATTGTTAGGTCATTCCCACAAGCTTTGTTCCTTCCTTCTTCACAGCTGCACAGAGAGTCCAAAATGGCCAAAGCCTTCTCATACCTGCTTTTGTCTGAGTCAATGAGAATGTCAAGCAAAGAAGAAACCAAACCCAATTCAACAAATGCCAATTTCATCTTCTCACTGGAATTGGAAGAGGATGAGACCATGTACCAAACCACCCTCAATGAGGCCTTTGTGATGGTGGAGCTAACCCTCTTGTTGATTAACTCCACCAAGAGCTCATTCACCCCTTCAATTTGTGACAAGGCCTCAACATGCTGCACATCACCAAAGGAAAGAAGCTCCTTCAATGCCACAATGGACTTCTCTTTCCCTGAGAGATCTTGGTGCTTCAAGAACCAAACCATGCAGCTTAAAGAAGCCAAAGATCCCAAGGACTTGTGTGCCTCCAATTGAAGTGGAAACATCCAATTCAGAGCTGACAAAATCTCCTCAAGAACCACCACATTTCTCTCCACTGAGTCATTGGCAAATGCATCAAAGGATGAAGCCAATGCCACAGGTGCTCCATTATCCACTATGCATCTCTTGTTCCTCTCACTCTCCCCACCCCACTTCTTCATCCTCTGCAGCAATTCTAGGCAACCATATTGGTCCAAAACCCTTGCTGAGTCCTTCACTTGCATCAGAAGCTCAGCAACCTCAATTGGGCTAATCGGTATCCTTGGTGTTGGAATCCTCTCCACCCCATGTTGCCTATTCTCCACACACCAATCTTGGACCATTATCCTGAGAGAATGATTTGGAATCATGTCAAAGTTCCTCACAACCTGGTTGGTAACAGGACATGTGATGTTCCCTTCTTCAAACCACCTCTCCACATTCTCCCTGTCATAGGTGATCCCAGTTGACAGTGTCACAGGATCCTTCATCAAGTCAAGAGAAATTGGACACCTGAAGTGGTTGGGAACCACCACCTCCATCACGGGTTTCCCACCTCTGCTCTGCTTGCTGTTTCCCTTCCTCCTTCTCCATCCCAACACCATCTCTAGCAACCTGATCAAAGAAGCCAAAACTGTTTCTGTAACGTGATTTGAGCTTTTGGTGATCAAATTTTTCAAATTTGATGAGAAGTATTCAATGATCTTCAAAAGGGTTTGTTCGTGTATTTATATTATAGAGAATCACAGACACACACATAGATATGTCATGTCTCATGTGTGAGTTGTGATATATAAGTACAGGGTCAGGGTCCTTGGTTTCATACACACGAATCAGTGTGTTCAAAGTTAGACTCAAGAAAATAGTATTCTAAGAGAGAAGCATTCAAATTGAAGAGAGAGAATTAATGTGTTGTTGCATATTAGGAAGAAGGAGTTAGGATTTGAATATTGACCATTGAAGATTTGAAGAAAAAATGAGAATAGAGATAACCGTCAAAAGGGAAGAACGGGTAAAAGAAACAAAAAATCAGAAGACTCAAGAAACGCAATGTTTTTGTTTTTGTTTTTGTTTTGGTGTAGACTCGGTGACACACGCTTTCTACTAGGAAATTAGACAAACACAACACCTACGTTGTTATTATGCTACGCGCAATTTTATTTTTCTTTCGTGCCCTCAAATTTTGAAATTAAAGTTCAATTAGCCTCATTAAACTTGCAATAATTATACTCATATTCATTATCAAAACTTTAAAAAAAAAATCAATTTTATGATAAATTTAGTCTTTATAATTACTCAACTTCATATTAAAAAATAAATGTTTATTATGAAGTAAGTAAAATTTGAAAACTAAATTATATATACATTAAAAGAAATCAAAATAAATTATGAAATGAATCTTTTATACACGAAATAGACCAATTCTGAAAGAATTGGCAGTGTGGGCATTTCACTAAGATTTTTCATGTATAAAAAACTATGTAACTATCAATACTTTGTAATAACAGAGGAAGAAGAATATTCCATAAGAAACTAATTGTTTAATAGAAGTGATTAATTATATTGAAGATCTCTTCATAATCTACTAATTTTTTCATTTAATTTAATTTAATATCTTGTTTTACTTGAATGCAAGATATTAATAAAGCATGTGAAGATTAAAAAGTAATTAATTTTGTAGAATAACATTTGAGATTAAAAATGATCAAATATTTAAGTTTCTTTGAGGACTATTTATAAAATTTATAGTATTATCTAATAAATATATTACAGAAAAAATGTTTGATTATAAGCTAATTTGTTTGTCATGAGGTGATAACCCTAATTTAAGGGTTAAGAATAAACATTATATGAAATCATTAGTGGTCACATGACCATTAAACTATATAAGATTTTTTTAATATCACCATTTTTTTTTATTTCTTTGATATAGACCATAATATAATAATTTATATTTATATTGATATTGATAGTTATGTATGTGCATTTAATTAAATGATGCAATAAAACTCCTAGTCAATTGTGTAATAATTTTCTTTCCGTTTCAATCAACATATGCTTCACATAAACGCCATTCTTTTTGGCCTGCAACTTTCTTAAGTCATAGTTCTAATTCTAACGGAAAGTTCTAAGGTTTTCTTAATTAAAATATTCCGATTAATAAAATTACATTATTACTTTCTCCATTATTTTTTTTACGTCTTTTAATATTGTTTTACAATAACTAAGAAATAAAATGATAATAATAATAATATATGAAACATCGGTATCAATACTGAATGTCATCACACAGATGATGTGATCGAGTCTGATTGTTATGGAACCAACAACTAATATTCTGTGTGTCACAATTAATCTCATCAAATATACAAAATCTTATTTTTAACATTGAGATTAGTTTTGCAGTCTATCGTAATACATGTCGAGATAGTCTATTAGGATCCTATAAATATCACTACACACAAGACAAAGACACCACTACAAGAAAATCATGAAATATAAACTAATTTTAGATACAGAATATAATTAATTATTATAATGACTAAATTATAGATCATTTTAGAAACTAAAAAACTTGTGGTTTCTAAATTAGTTTCTATTCTTGTTAAATGGTTTCTAAATTGTTAACTAATTAGCTACCAAATTTTTTTTTACCAAATTTAGAATCTAAATAATTGGTAATCAAAATCTTGGTAGCTAATTAGATACCAATTTAGAAACTATTTAACAATCATATAAACTAATTTGGAAACCATTTTTTTAATCTCTAAAATACTCTCTAATTTAGTCATTATAACAACTAATTATTTTTAGTTTTCTAAAATTAGTTTCTATTTCATGATTTTCTTGTAGTGTGTGCATCATTAAAAAATATTTATTACTTTTACTCATCCTATACTAAATCCAAACTTAAGCATCGAAGTATCTTGTATCCCCTCCTTAGTGTTCGAGATGGGATACAGTATTACGGAGAACATCAGACACATTTAAAAATAAAAAAATATTTTTCCTATTCATACAATAACATTATAAAATAATTATACATTTTTATTATTTTACTCATCTCTCTATCTAACAAGTAAATACATGTGTTAATTACTTATAAAGTTATTGTAAAAGCTAAGAATATAACAGCAACAATAATAATAAATATGTCATTAAAATTCTAGAAAGACAAATAAAAATGAATAAATTATTTACAAATTTGAACTACAGAAAAATGAAATATTTTAAACTACTTAATGGTACATAAATTATGTCGTGCAGGTAGTGCATTTTTCAGTAAATTAATTAATTGAATGAAATATTCTTAAAATACCATTGCTGGAATCCTTCTGCAGAATTACAAAATATTTGAAGATTTCGATGTTGTTTGAATAAATAATAGATATATTAGTAATCGGCAATTAAAAAAATACAAGATTAATAATTTTATATTAGAGAAGGTCCAAATCCAATATAATATATGAATCTAAGTCCTGAAAATTAGAAATGAGTTGGCATGGCAATAGGAGTCAAACTGTGACAAAAAAAAATATAGAAAACAAGTTAAATAGAAACGGTGATTTTGGGGCATCAAAATTATTTTAATAAATCTTAAATAACACTTTAATCACACTTTTTTTTATTTTTATAACTTCATTATTGATTTTTTATATATATATTTTTCTTTCAATCTAGAAACTGAGACGAGAGCATTTGAAATTAATTCAAGATCAAAGTGATAATTTATCTTTTGTTTGATTTTTATTTAAAAAAAGAAGTATTATTTGTTTGACCCTTTCTGTATATAAAATGTGAGAGGGTGATTGAATAGGTAGAAGATGACGATGGCAACAAGAGGTGAAAGAAAGAACACGTTGGTATCTCTTTTACCAAACTCATTCTTGACACCTTCAAACCATGCAATTCAACTTGACTTTTGCATTGGGATCAGAATTTACACAAAACTTAATTCTCACAAAATAATTTCAAAACGTTTAGATTTCCTTTTGATTCAGAAAAAAATATTTTAGTATTATCTTGGAAATTTCACCACGATTATAGATATAATTAAATTATAATATATAAATAGATATAAAATTTAGTTTTTATATCAATTTTATAAAGAATCTTTTCATTGGTATAATATGTTTCAATCTTGTCAGTTTTTAGAATTCTTTATGAATAGGTATAGTCTACATATGTATCGTTTTTGTTAACATATGAGTTTTAATCTAATCCTTCCATATTTTTTTTAATAATACTTTTTTCATGTGATGGCAAATGATTGTTGTTACTTGAAGTGTCAGCCTAGCAGTGATCATAAGTTGCATAGTGATACCTAACATGAAAACTTTTATTTAAAAAAAAAATTAAAAATTATGGATGATTTTTTTTATCAGCAATAAAAAATAAATAAATAAACGCAGATTATAAAGGGAATCAACGTCTAATCTTTTCAAATAGACGATGTTTTCCTTTATAATCGATGTTTGTTAGTTCGCACTGAGTATAGACAGAGGTTATAGGGAGGACCAATGCCTATATTTTTACCATAATAACAAAAATATCATCGTATTTTGATGGACAACATTTGACTACATTCTACAATTGTCATTAAATACCATTGTTATACTAGTGAATGAATGTAAAATTCATATTTTGAATAATTTTGTAGAATTGAATTAAACTTAAAATTCATTTTTCGAATAATTTTGTAGAATTAAATTAAACTTAAAATTCATTTTTTTAATAATTTTGTAAAATTGAATTAAGCTTAAAATTTACTTCTTAAAAGTAATAAAATTTGCATTTTATAAATCTTAGTTAATTTTTTTTTATGTGATCTCTAAATATTAAACGATATATATACTTTAAAATTCGTATTATCTTGAATTCTAATTAGCTACATTTAAAATTGTACCTCCATTAAAAAGAGAATTTGATGAAATGGAAATAATCTAAAGTGAAGTTTGTAAATGATGATTCAAACACACATTTATAAGCAGTTGACTGTGACATGACATGGTGGTTTAAGTAGTTGAGGAGACATGTTACAGCCAATAGTTTCCCAAACTTAGGTGAGGTAACATGGTGCAGCCACATGAGACAACTATGTTAGTGTCAACTTTATACTATTTAGTATTTACTTTGGACCTTAAGAAAAATTTAGGTTACCACTTTAAATTCTAAATCCGACCCAACAAACCTAATCACAGGCCTCACATATTATACCTAACTACCAAAAACAGTGTAACTTTTTGGGGTTTATTTAATGCAGATTCTTCTCCATTGTTGCATGCAGGGATCTATGATCAAGTTTAATAATTGTGTGCAAGATGAGTAACCACATTAAAATTTAAGGTGGTGTTGACTAGGATATTGTACTATATTGAATTGTCTTGTGTTTATTAATTATCTATTTATCAGAGATAAGGAATTGAAAGTAAGAATGGGTGACCCTTGTTAGGTATGAAAATGGAGTCAGAAAAATACAATCACTCTTCTGCCGGCGATAATGGAACCACCATCTTCTTTGAAAAAAAAAACAAATTAATTAATAATTAGCTTGATGAGTGACACTTAGACTGGATACTGACACTACAAGAAGATCATGAAATAGAAACCAATTTTAAAGACGAAAAATAGTTAGTTTAAAATTTTGGTTTCTAAATTAGTTTTTATTATTGTTAAATGGTTTCTAAATTGGTATCTAATTAGCTACCAAGGTTTTTGTTATCAAATTTAGAATCTAAATAATTGGTAGTTAAAACCTTGGTAGCTAATTAGATACTAATTTAGAAACTATTTAACAATAATAGGAACTAATTTAGAAACCAATTTTTTTTAGTTTCTAAAATGGTCTCTAATTTAGTCACTATAACAACTAATTATTTTTTGTTTCTAAAATTAGTTTTTATTTCATGTTTTTTTTAGTGTGAAAAAAATGAATCATCTTTAGTTTACAATTTTTTTTTTCAGTTTTGTGAAATGAGATAATTTTGTGTGTATATGAATTAATATATGGTGTAAATATGTTTTTTTCTTAATAGAATTTTCTTTTAAGTTTTTCTCGTAGAAAATACATTTCAATAATTTTATTAGTATAAATATCTAAAAAATTTAAAGTTTTTGGAGTATGAACGAAAATTAATTTAGTTTTATATAATAAAGATGAAAAATATATTTAACTTTTAATGTATTTATTAAATTGAGTATTCAAAGAAGGATTTTAGGTTTTTTAATTTCGTTAATCAATATTGAATTTTCTTCTAAGAAGATGGGTCAAGTTAGGCTTCATCTTAAATGCTATAAGTTAGGTGTCCAAAGTTAAAATATGAATTTTGCCTGCTTGAATGAGAGAGATCTATTTTAGGTTTAGACCCACATCTTTAATAGTATTTGACTCTAGGCGTATATTTATAAATTTATTTTATCAGAAATATTTTCTTTAGGTTTGTAAACAAATTTTAAAAGATTAAATATATTTTTTATTTATGTATAATAATGTGAAATTGTTAGAAATGAAGTAGTGGGATAAGATGAAGAAAAAGGAAGACGAAGAGCAAAGGATATGAGAAAAAATATTTCTTCTATTTTCTTTTCCTTGCTTAGATCAAAGCAAAAAGTCTGAGGAGTACATTTATTTTAGGTCTAATTAAAGAGACATAATGTAAAATAAAAGCCAACAAAGACTAGAATAAGAAAACACAAATTAAAGGTTAGACATAAGTACAAAAAGAAATAGCTAAGAATTAGAAAAGAAAAAATAATATTAACTTCCTTTTAGAAGTCTTGTATCCATATCATTTGTTAGTCACCCGTAAGTTGGGGAACAAATATTGATGAGATCCAGCTTGGAACAAATACTTTGAAAGATTGAGAACTTAAGATTTTGTATAAATGTCAACCACTTCAAGTGAGTTCACGCCTTCAAGAATATCTATATATATAAAGATGTTTTACACACATAGTCTAGAACCCGTTGTAAAAAGGCTGATTTTTCACAAATTCTTGTCACAGGATAAAGACTAAGAGGTAATCAATGACATTTAATTGTTGTTCCACTTCTTCTCAGTTCTTAACTTTGGTCACCAAAGGGTGCTATTCGGTAGATTCGCTCTTGCACCAAGGATATTAATTTTCATAATAAAAAAGCAGGACTCTAATTCCAACATTAGCACACTCTAAGGCATATCGCAGGTTATCATCAATAAACCTTGGCATTTAAGGACCTACAAATTTCTGATTTCGATATTGACAACCATCAAGAACAAAGTGGTTACCAAAGTGAATCTCATGAAACAATCCAGGAAAACTTTGGTAACCACTTTGTTTTTTATGGTGTGTCAAGACCGAAGTCAGAAATTTGTAGGTCCTTAAATGTCAAGGTTCTTATTGATGATAACACGTTATATGCCTTAGAGTGTGCTAATGTTGGAATTAGAGTCCTACTTTTTTATTATGAAAATTCATATCCTTAATGCAAGAGCGAATCTACCGAAGAGCACCCTCTGGTGACCAAAGTTAAGAACTGGGGAGAAGTGGAGAAACAATTAATGCCATTGATTGCCTCTTAATTTTTATCTTGCAACAAGAATTTGTGGAAAAACACCTTTTTTACATCAGGTTCTGGACTATTTCTTTAAAACAAATTTATATATGTAGATATTCTGGAAGATGTGAACTCACTTGAAGTGGCTGCAAGGAGACCCACCCAGAGGTAGTAGGTTGGCTGAATGACAGGAATACGATTTCCCTATTTTGAGCAACTTGAAGGAAGATTCATTTTGGTGGGAGCTATGGTGATTTTACCATACGTATAACTAGACTAAGATTTATTTGGACCCTCTGTGAATGTCAAAGGAAAATCTAAATAATGTAACTCTTTAAAATAAAATAAAATGTAAAAGTTGTTTTTCTTCTGCATTTTTTATTTTTATCATATAACACATGTGACACCATTAAGCAATAAACCAAAAACTTATCCTCAATTTTTAAAGCGAGGAGTGGGTAGCGTGAAGTTGCTAAAGCGCAACCTTATTGGAAAGTTTTGCCTTCTGATGAGACAATCCAAACTCTCAAAACTGTGAGATGATAATGAAATTGATAATGCTTATTTGCAAATCCCCTAAATAAACACATTAAGTCTCTATGCTCTCCTCTTTCTCCCTCTTCCATCTCTCCATTTTTCTTTCAATTTCAAGATCACCTTGAAGTACATAATCAAATTGGTCTAACAATTTTTTAAATTTAAAATTTTGAAAATTTAAAATTTTTCGAAATTTGAAGTGTTTCGAAAAGGCTTTTAGGGTTTGAAAAAATTTAAATTTTAAAATTTTTGAAAAAATAGAAAATGACGCAATGCCCATAATAATGAAATAAAATCAAATATTGATATAAGGATAAAATGGGAAAAATACCAATTTTTACTTACACTCTTCCGTAGATGTAGAAGCGCATGCAACTTTTTTTCGATGATGCAACACGCATCGAATCCAGATTACACACCGCACTTAACAATGTTCCTTCGCATTGGAACCTTGCACTTGGGGGTAAGCACGACAATGATAAGAACACACACGGGAAATAGTGCCTTGGGGTTCAATATCTTCCTCTTGCTACGTTCTTCTAACTGAGTTTCTCCTTGTTTGAAGATTGTGAATAATTAAATCAGATTAAAAGTAATTTTTCCGTAAAACATCAGGAAAATGAGAATATATTTTAGTCAGTGTTCTGTATGATTTTATTTAAATCCATAAAATTATTTCCAAAAAATGTCTTATGATAAAGGACTTTCATCACTTACACTCTGTCTCCTCTTGTTGAGTCCTTCTTATACCTCTAGTCACATGTTTCAATCACAATTTCATAAGAAAAATGTCAAATTAGTGTTTCACAAATTGAAATGCACATATATCGATGGTTGTGATGGTGCCCGCAACTCCTTTTGTTAAGTCATTCTCATCCATCTAGTCACAAACTTCAATTACAATTTCATAAGATAAAGGTCAAATTAGGGTTCCAAATAGATTAATCAAAACATAGAAAGAGAAAGAGCAGTGAGAATGAAAGTATGCTTTTACATGAAAAAGGAAAGAGAAAACAAAATGGGAAGTAGGATACAAAAAATAAAGTGGGAAGTAGAGTGGGTACTTGAGTTTATGCATAGTGAAGATATTCAGATCCAATAAAGATTAAAGAGTAAGAGTGCTTCTTAAATAAATTTGAAACCTATTCTTACATATATTTTTTTATAAAATATTTCAAATAAAAAATTTGTTTCCATTTTTTTACCTAATATCTTTAAAAAAATTTAAAATTTAAAAATTTGAATTTTTTTTTTAAATTTAAAATTTTTCAAAATTTGAAGTTTTTCAAAAAGGTTTTGAAAATTTGAAAAATTTTAAATTTTAAATTTTTTGAAAAATAGAAAATGACGCAATGTCCATAATAAGGAAATAAAATCAAATATCGATATAAGGATAAAATAGGAAAAATACCAATCTTTACCTACACTCTTCCGTGGATGTAGAAGCCTATGCAACTTTTTTTCAATGATGCAACACGCACCGAATCCAGATTACACTCTTCCTCTTTTTACGTTCTTCTAACTGAGTTTCTCCTTGTTTGAAGATTGTGAATAAGTAAATCACATTGAAAGTAACTTTTCCATAAAATATGAGGAAATGAGAATATATTTTAGTCAGCGTTCTGTATGATTTTATTTAAATCCATAAAATTATTTTCAAAAAACCTCTTATGATAAAGGATTTTCATCACTTACCCTTTGCCTCCTTTTTTTAAGTCGTTCTTATACCTCTAGTCACATGTTTCAATCACAATTTCATAAAAAAAATGTCAAATTAGTGTTTCACAAATTGAAATGCACATAAAGAAAATTACCGATGGTTGGATGGTGCCCGCAACTCCTTTTGTTAAATCCTTCCCATCCATCTAGTCACAAACTTCATCTACAATTTCATAAGACAAAGGTCAAATTTGGGTTTCACAAAGATTAATCCAAACATAGAAAGAAAAAGAGAAGTGAGAATGAAAGTATGCTTTTACATAAAAAAAAAAAAAGGAAAGAGAAAAGAAAAATGGGAAGTAGGGTACAGAAAAGAAAGTGGGAAGTAGAGTGGGTACGTGGATTTATGCAAAGTGAAGATATTCAGATCCAATAGGGATTAAAGAGTAAGAGTGTTTCTTAAATCAATTTGAAAACTATTCTTAAATATACTTTTTTATAAAATATTTCAAATAAAAAATTTGTTTCCATTTTTTACCTAATTATCTTTAAAAATTTTGAAATTTTAAAAATTTTAAATTTTTTAAAAATTTGAATTTCTTTTTTAAATTTTGAAAATTTTAAATTTTTTAAAAATTTTATTTTTTTTTGAAAATTTAAAATTTTTCAAAATTGGAAGTGTTTCGAAAACGTTTTAGGGTTTGAAAATTTGAAATTTTTTAAAATTTAAATTTTTTAAATTTTTGACAAAATAGGAAATGACACAATGCCTATAATAATGAAATAAAATCAAATATTTATATAAGGATAAAATAGAGAAAAAATTGAGAGAGTTAAAGAGGAGAATCCCCTTTATTTATAGGTATAGATAGGTAGATACATGTGACATCATTAAGTAATAAATCAAAAATTCATGAAAAATGTTATATACAAAAGAAGAAAATATAATGAAATATGTTTTTCTTTTCTTTGTCTTGGACTCGCAAAGAGACTTAGTTAAATCGTTCTTACCTTTACTACCACCGTCAACCACTTCCCTCCATATTCTCCATCACCGCCACCCTTATAATTAACCCTCCTAATCAAATCCGAAAACCTAAGCATTTTGTTTGTTTGTTCTTCCCTCTCCTGATCCATTTTCTCACTCATTTTGCTCATAGACTAACGCACCTCCCATTTTTTTCCTTAAGCTCTCTTTTTCTCATAGACTAACATTTTTTCACTCCCACCGGCGCACTTTTATCTGGTAAATTTTTTTCCTTTCAAATTTTTATTCAATGAACAAAATTCTACTATTCTTTAATATTTATGTTATAAGTTTGATTAAATTGTTGCCTTAGTGTATTTTATGACGTTATTGGTGTCAACACAATAAGACATGCATAAATGAATGAAAAAGAAAAGTAAATTCAAACATTTCATTTTCATCTTCTACTTTATAATTGAAAAACTTATTGGTTGGTTTCGTGCTCCGGGAAGGAAACTATGCATTCTCATACTTTGAATTTTGAATATGAAAATAGGAAACGAAAAAAATGTTTGATGTGATAAAAGTCAAAATGAACAGGAGAAAAAAATGCAATTGTGCAATGCTTCTAAGCAAGTTTCACTTTGCAATATTTAGTTTTGAATTCAAAAAAAATTTAAATTCTTGAGATATAAAATTTTTGAATTTAAATTTTTTTGAATTTAAAAATAGTGTTATCTTTTTTGTTATCCTTTTGAGATATAAAATTAAAATTGCTCCCAAAATAACAAATGTCTCCTCTCATATTTTTAAAATAATAAAATATAATATAATATAAAAAAAATTAGAATAAAATAGAAGAAAATCCCATTTATATTTATTTATATATAAGTATAGAAGATTAAGAAATCTCATATATCATATTAGAAACTTTAACTTTACGTTGTGTTTGTTTGTAGAGGAATATTGTTCTCGTGGAAAGAAGGGTGTTCCAACTCATCCGAAATGGGACAAAAACCAAACGAAAAAGATAAAAATACCAGTTTATCCTTACTACTACAGAATTCTTTAAACAAATATAATTGATCACATTATAATATATTATACATATTATAACAATATAATATAAAAATAATAAATAATAATAAAAATCAAAATATTTAAATAATAATAATATAAATGTATATAAAAATAAACTAATAATATTAATAATAAAAAAAATAGTAATAATAATGATAATCAAAATAAATTTATGAAATAATTATAATTATAAATCATAAATAATAATATTAGTAAAATCTTAAAATAATAATAATAATCAAAATGAGTTCATAAAATAGTAATAATATATAAAAATAATAGTAAAATAATAAATAAAAATTATAATAATAAAATACTAAAAATTATAAAATTATAAGGTAATAATATTAATAAAAGTAATAATAAAAAAATTAAGAATAATAACAATTCAAATAAATTCATAAACTAATGATAATAATAATATAAAGAATATTTATTTTAATTTCAATTTAATTTTATGAAAATAATCTACATTTTTATGTGTATTGGCAATGTTATATAATTCGTAGTTATTTTTCAGTCCAAGTGAGTTTGCCGATAGTACAACAATAATGTTTTAACGAAATGTGGGTAATTTTAACAAAATTACAAGGGCAAAATTGTAATCTTAAAAATTTAGTAATTAAAAAATATTTTTTATCTATCGCTTCAATCAAATCATTTACAAATTTTATATTTTTATCTCATTTTTCTTCACTTTTCATTTTCATTTTCTTAATCCGAATAATATGAATTTTCACTCTCTTTCATGGTCTTTTTTTTCTCCAAAATTTTTTATACTAAATTTAGAATCTAAATAATTGGTAGTTAAAATTTTGATAGCTAATTAGATACTAATTTAGAAAGTATTGAACAATAATAGAAACTAATTTAGAAACCAAAAATATTTTTAGTCTCTAAAATAATCTCTAATTTAGTCACTAAAATTGGTTTCTATTTCATGATTTTCTGTTTTTTATATATATATATATATATATATATATATATATTTTATATATTTCATGTATAAAATGATATAGCTTTTTTAATTAGACACATTACAAGACTACAAACATTCTAAAGAATCAATAAGTCTTCCTACTAAAAAAAACTGAAAAATAAATATAGATAACAGAAAAACTCTAACGTGCATTATATATCATAAAAGTCTACTATAGTAACTTCTTGTTAGAAAATTTTGTGATTTCTACCAAAAATCAATTATGATTATTTATGAAATTAATTGTTGTGCCCATTTATTAAAGTAAAGTATTATTTTTTATAATTAAATCAAACAATTGAGTAGTCATCTCATGCTTTGCATTTTCCAATCAACTGTGTTATATTAATTTTTCAGTAACGTGTAATGTTATATCTTTTAAGTTTGTTTCTAGAAAAAAATGTGTACAATAAAATAATTTTATTATGTTTTTTTTTAGTTTCTGAAATTTAAGATAATTATGATTTTGATCCTTGAGTTTTAAAAAATAAATTTAAATATAATTTCAAACATTAAAATTTATATCATAAACTCTAAATCTTAAATCATAAAATTTATAAAACTTATTTTAATTCCTTAAAATTAGTTTTTAAAGATTACAACCTTAGAGTAATTTCAAATACACATTTCTCTCCGAATACTTTATAAACGTCAAGAATGATAATTGAATTTGAAGTGAAAAAGGTTATATATAAAAACTACAACAATTTTATTTTTCATTTTCTATGAAATGATTTTTTCTTTAAAAACTCAAATCCCCTAATTTCTCTCTTCAATGGATGATTATATATTTTTTCTTTTTGAAGCACAAACTAAGAGATAACTAACATTACAAAACATTATAAATAATAACTAATTTTAAAAATAAAAATAATTAATTTTTATATTTATTAAATTAAATATTATTTTATAAAATAAAATTTATTAGTATCTAAAATAATTTTTATATTAATATAAATTTATAAAATATTTTTTAACTTGATATTTAATAGTAACTACTAAGATTTTAACTACTAATTATTTTAGATTATAAATTATTTTTTATGGTGACTACATAAAAATAAAAGTTAAGTTTTTATTTTTTTATTAGATTTTACATTATTTCTATTTTTTATTTGTTTTTTTTATCAGCAAAGAACAAATAAAATAAAATGAGACACTTTAAGGTGTCTCAACTCTTGTACAGAAAATGGTCAGGCCAACCTATTCAAGACCATCAGACTCTACATAACAACAAACCAATTATTAAAGATACATGAAAAGAAAATAAAAGAGGATAAAATATAATACACACAAAACAACTCCTAGTTATAATCGAAAATCCACAATAACAATTCTCTAGATTACGAGTCACACAGATATCCTCACCAATACTCATTTTGTTCGATGTATTATCGTTTGAGAGAAAAGTGAATTTTCATTAGTTAGTAACGTATTTGTTTTTGCTAGATTTGGTTTCCTGGAATCAACATAGAGGATATCTAAGCATCTCTTCTTTATCGGTTAAATTTCTTGAAGAACAAGACATTCTTAGTTAAGGAAACTTAACATTTATTTAAATTAGGTTATGATAGTATAGAAGAAATTGGTAGGAAGGTTATGTTTAAATTGAAGTCAAATGGTGATGATGCTGTATTGTTGAAAATTTGATTATTAGACTTAGATGACAAATTGTGTTACATGTGAAATTATTATTCGAATGATAATAAAACAAATCCTACAAGTGATAAATCCCAAACGACAAGGTTCGTTCTTAAATTCTTCAAAAACAAAATCAAGTGGACAAGACTATTTCTTCCTGCACCTCTATATATTCTTCTGTCACCCTATACAAAATATGAAAATACTTTTTTTATCATATTTTTTTATTTTTTTTTACCATCCCCATATTTCGAATTACATATTTTAGAAATTAATTTTGGTTTCAAAAATAACTTACAGATTATGTAATTCATAATATATTTTTAAAAAATTGTATTTTGAATTATATAATTCAGAAGTCTGAAATTGAGAGTAGCTTCTGGATTATGTAATCCGGACACACCTTTGAAAAAAAAACTTTTGGATTACATCATCCGGAAGCTAATTTAAATTCCAAATTATATAATCTGAAAACTAATCATACATAATGAAAAAAGACTTTCAGATTATATAATCCGAAAGTTAATTATAAATTTAGAAAAAAACTTTCAGATTACATAATTCGAAATACTACAGAGAGATATTTTTGAAATATCAAAAGTTTATGGAGGTGCAGGAAGAAACAGATCAGTAGACAATACATAGAAGGCCCAAGACAAAAGGAACCAACGTTTTATTTGATTTTTGGAAAGTCATGCCAATGTAACATACCAGTAGGCTTTTTTGTTTTGTTTTATATTTTCTAGGTCATGTACTTATTTTAAGGTCCTATTAATAACATTTTTTCCGTTAGAAAACGCAGAAGACATATTTAATTTAGTGCAAGTTTGACGATTCTAAAAATTTTAAATAAGAATTGAGATGAGTAATTTTTAATTTTCTTGTGGCATATTGATATTATTCCTTTCACCCTTTGCATTAAAATATTAAGAAACCTGTCTTCATTTTGAATTTATGTATCATTTATTGGGTGCATAAAAAAGAATTTTCATTTGATCGAACTCAGTTGGCTTTATGGCCATTCATTAACTAATCAAAACAAGTCATTATTGGTGCGGAGGCATCGTACTAGTTATAAAAGAACTGTTTAACTGCAAGTTGAATCATAATTTCAATATGCTTAACTCATTTACTTTCCTAATAAACATCAATCATAACTCAAACGATCTTCATAAGTTAAAAGAACTTAAGTTTTTCGTAAATTGAATCTTTTTTTAACACCCAGATCTTTGTAAAGTTAGTATTTTATATTTAGTGATATATGGTCGTTAAAAAATGGACGGTATAAAAAAATACCTATTTTTTATTTTTTATTTTTCAAATTAAGCTGAACAATATTGTCAATATAAGCTGTACAGAGAACAAATCACCTCTGAATTTACAACCTCTCAATCAAATTAGCTTATTTATGAAGGGGCAAAAATAATTCTGGACCTGTTTGGGAAAGATCCTACAAAAACAACAAAACAACATACCCCACACCTCACCCAATTGACCTCCCTGACCTTCACAAATGCAATGCTCCTACAAATTGTTGGGAGCGATGAGTTTCTATCCAAAAATAAGATGGTTGAGTCTCGAAGGATTACCAAAGGTTGGGTCACTCCTGTCTGACGAATGGTGAAGAACTCATTTCTGTACTGCAAAAAGACTCTTCTTGGTTCATTTCATATACATCATCGTCCTTCTCATCGTCCCATTTGATGATTTCCCTTATGTATTTGAATGCCTCATCCACAGACGTGCGTTCCCGAGCTCGAGTTTGCCCCACAAACAACTTCTGACCAGTTAGGTTATAATAAAGCTCCTTGAACTTCACAGCCACATAGTAGTATGCTTGGTGCGCTAGGGCGTGATTGTTGTGATGGGGTCTCACGGGGCAGAAGTCCCCAAACCACTCACAAGTTGATAAATGAACTTTGTTTATCTTGTCTTCGAAGGCATCATATTTATTTAGGAGAAGCACAAATGGGGTATCTTTAAAACAGGGATGCTTCACCAGACTCTCGAAAAGATCTTTGCTTGCCAGCAGTTTGTTTCGAAGCTGACCTGTACTACTAGGCCACATCTGGTCGTAGTCACTCAGGGCAACACAAAATATGATTGCCCTCACATCTTCGAACATTTCCAACCATTTGCAACCATCACGCAGTCCCTTTGAATTTATGCGAATCAGTTGATATCTGAGTCAATAACAGTGTCAAAAACATTTTCAGAAGATTTTGTAAAATAAGAGAAAAGGAGATGGATTTACTTGGTTAAGGGAGGAGGGCAATTGAGGTTTTCACTGTATATCTCAGACATTGGACTCCTATCATCAAATGAGAACTCCATGAAAGCGAGACCATTGCTCTGAGTGACTCCTTCGGCATATAATACATCCTTATCAGAAGGTTCATACTCATTGCTCGAAATTTCTATTGCCTGTGCGGGATCACATATAAGTACACCTCTTGATAACAGAAGCACGTAATGAAAGCCAATACATTTTAAGATTGTTTTTAAAAATATTAGCCAGCAAAATATGAAAAATCAAGAGTACAAAAGCAAGACCAATAAAATTAGAAGCTTAAATATGAATATGCACATAATATTCCTATTGCGTATGCAAGATCACATATGATTAGACATCTAGATAACAGCATATAAAAGTGAAAGACTAACATTTATTATATGAGCCAAATTTAGATAGACAAGGAGTCATGATCCATAATTTAAATTTTACACCGTACTTTAAAAGTATTCTTTTGAAGGTACGGTTCTCAATCTTCCGTCCATATAAACTTTAGCAACCACAAAGATGGTGGATATCTTACTGCAAGTGTTTCCATGATGGCAATACTATTATAAAATATTTAAATATGCATTAAGAGATATCAATTCATGCATTAAGAGACTAGTAGATAACTTTTCATTGGAGTTGCACAAAAATACATACATGTTCATTAGATAGACATCTAGATACCCATATAAATCTACAGATATCTAAACATTTACACAAATCATAAATAACTGAAAATATGAACTAATAACATCTGCTATTCTACTCTCAATCTTTTGATAGGATAATTTACGCTTTTGCTAATCAATATGGAAGCCACTATTGTTTCCATACTTTCTCTTATGCAATGTAGTTTAATGTTCCATAGATATTTGTGTGTATGTGATAGGAACAATTCCTATCCACCAAGGGAAATTGTATCATTTTAACAAGGTAGGGGAAAATACAAAAAGAGAAAACTGGAAACATGCCCCATATGTAGATCATTGGGCTTTAACGGGCCCCTACTTGTATGTAACTAAATCTGGTCCCTATCATTAGGTATATATCTATATAATGAGGGCCAGTAAACAATGATGAAAGAGCATACAAGCTTCAAGACTTATAGAAAGCATAATTAATTTAATAATTAAATTACAGGTAAAACTCCCATTGGTCTCAACTCTCAAATGGCAAAGAAAAATTTACAAAAATAACTACCAGCTCAAAATGGTCAATAGTTTCTATGTTAGGTAAGTATAGTGTACATTAACAATACTAGCACTCTTTGGTATTGAAATGGAACATGTTACATTGCATCTCTTGCGTATTTTTAAAGTTTACTGACATATAAGGAGAAACAGTAGTTTGGCAAAACAATGACAATGTTGCCAGCCACTTTGAATTAACTTCAGAATGGAAATGGAAAAATAATGTTTGTAAAGGATAAACATAAATAGCAACGTAGACATAATTAACAGTTCAATTGCAAATAAATATACAAAACAACACCACTAGATACTTATCAAGACAAAATAGTAAAAAATGAAATAGTAGAGTCATACCCGATCCAAGAAATATTTAGCAACATCAGGAAGATTATGCAATTCCTCTCTCCGCTTGTATGTTTCCTGAACAGCAGGATCTCTCCAGATCTCATCTACCATAGGAGCATACTCACGTGTTGCTGCAGGGAAGAAGGCCTCCAAATCTCCCGTTGCCATAATATCCAGTAACCAGTCAGAAAAGTGCTTGAATCTTTGATTGATTGAATAAATACAAGGCTTGTTTTCATCAGCTGCTGTCTCTGCTAAATTAAATTTACAATTAGATTCATTCACCAACAGAACTGTAGCTTTTCCACTGATGTCACAAAAAAGATTATCAAATTGTATCATCCACAAAGGGAAAAATTGATGCGGTAACTATATCTAACTTGAAAATTGTTTCTTAAAAGGACAAATGATCCATTATACTTGTCAAAACATAGATGAATTGCCTTGTAGTTGTCAATGGGCAAGGAAAAAGAACTCTCTCAAAGATAGCTAGTGACCATTGACAAGGACCTTACTTAAATGGTTTGATGAAAATTAGGTTTTGGACAGAGCCCCAAATGGTGCCAATTTATCCACGTTATTGACCCAAGGAATGAAATGAGCCTTGGTGGTAGTTGCTATAAATAGTTTAGATTGTCTATGGAAATGTTAGTATTGCCGTACAAAATTATATTTGATGAAGCTTAACATCTTAAAAACAAATAATGAATTTATTACACATTGGACCAAAATTGCAGACAACATTTAGTATAACACTACAGAATCAAATACTGTTTTTATCCAGAAATTACCTTTTTGGGTCAAATATGGGAAACATAAAGCAATTATTTCGTTACCTACTCCCCAAGGGGACTAGGCGTTCTTCATTAAATGTTCCAATTGGACAACAATCTAAGACAAACCATGAAAGAATGACAAATGAATTGATATAGTGAGCATAAGAAATACAACAACAAAAGCATCATTCTAGTAGGTAATAAGTGAGAGTGAAAAATACAAAATGCATATGTTACAAACGTTATGGAATTTTTAAAAGCATTAAGCGTCACTCTGTATGATCATACAATATACATATATAGAACAAAAGAAATATAGCTAATCAACATGGACGGAACAAATGATAGGATGCCTAAGTATACAGAACACATGTGAAAAGCTTCACTACTATATCATTCTTTCACTATCTCTGAATGAAAACCAATATTTAGTGACTTGACATTAATAATAAATACCACAAAATAATAGAAAGCAAGTGGCACTTCAACTTAAAGAGAAACAGTCCCGGCAAACTATGAAAGATGTAAGGAAAGTAAAATTATACCTGGTACTTGTCCAGATCCTTCACCTTCTAATGAAGTAGATTCTCTCTCTGCCAGAGATTCCTCTTCAAACTGCTCTCGTCCTTCAAGTAGAATGCTGAGATACTTGTACATATTGCTCTGAATCATAAGCTTGATGTTTTGTAATTCTTCTGTAGAAAACTTGTTTCCATATAAAAACTTGGCCTGTTCCACAGATAGGGAAATGATAAAATGAGAAATATAAAACAATCAGTAACACACCATTAACAGTTTAACGCCAGGTTAATAGATAAAATAATAGATATCAAAAAGAAAATGTGTTATAATTACAATAACAACAATAAAAGCCTGTTCCCACTAAAATGTGTCATAACAATGTAGGCTAAAATTATGCAGTTTTGAAAAATTATCTCCTGCCACGTGTACACTAAAAAAGCCATCCATAATGAGCACAAGAGAAATCACTACGAAGAAATAAGGCAAGGTTGGGTGGTTTCCATTATCCATAAGTTGTGACGTACAGATTTGAAAGCATATAACTTGTTTAAATATAAACCTAATTTCTTAGTACGTTTGAATTCTGCAAACATGCATAAATGGGTATTCATTGGTACATTATATGAATCTGACAAGTACACAGAACATTAATATAAAGAACTATTGGTACATGCATGCATGTATCATGCATACTTAAGCAAATACACAGCTATACAGCGTATGTTTGTGAGAGTGTGGTTGAGCACGTGTATATATATCTAAACTCCTAAGAAAATAGTCAACTTATAACTACATCACTACCAGCCTCCATTGCACAATGAATCAAGAACATAAACTATGACTCTTCACTAAAGTCCTTTACCCATCAAAAAGGGAAAGCCAACGATATTGAATCCAAACCAGCCAGGCTAAAAGTTAATAAGCACAAAAGGTATGAATACATGCAATAACGAGACAGAGGGTGAGAGAGACGGAAGAAGTGAAAGATAAAGGAAATAAACATGCCTGTTTGAATAGTGTGGCTGTTCCGGACCCTTCCATGCCAAACAACAAAAGTTTCTGAACTCTACCTTGCTCCAAATATTCAGGCACAGATCTTGCTGAATAGTTAGTTGAATTATCTCTGACCCCAGGAGGATTAGTTGGAGGTACAGGCAATGAGAATAATGAACAAATGAAACGAGTGGACGCCTGCCTACCATAAACCAAACTAATATTGTATAAAAAACCAAATCAAGAAGAGATACACTTTTAAGCCTACATTGAACAGAAGTGTATGCTATTATCAGATAAGAGAGAACCTTTCCCCATATGTTCCCCTTGATATTATTTTGCCCTTCTTCTTCGTAAGATCCATCTTCATAAACCCAGAAATGGGTATCTCGTGGACATTGAACATTTGCCAGCTGAAATGATAACCAACAAATCACAAACAAATCAATGAGATGATAAAGGCATTACAAAGTGAAACACAAGAGCTTAATGGTATACGATTGGGTCAGTAGGGATGACGAAGAAAAAAATCAAGATTTTCACTTGAGATGGCCTAAATGCATTTAAAAGAGGGAGCTGAACTGTCTACTGAAAGGCCCTTGCAGTGCTCCTTTCAAGACAAGCTACACAAGATCTTAAGTTGCTTTGGCAAGCATAGATTTTTAAAAGATATACTGATGCGCAGAATAAGAAGCAGACGCAAAAGAGAGCAGGAAAACAAAAAAGTTAGGGAAAACAGACATTTTAGGTACAATATGAGAAAACAGACATTTCAGGACAAATATATGAAACCAAAACAACAACAAAAATTGAAGGGCCATTGTAAAAACCATGAATGAATTCTTTATACATCAAATCCTGTCAACAAGTAGAAGTTATGGTTGTATTAAAAATTTAAGACACACGTGACTCTAGACTTATAGTACCATTAATAATCAGGTAAGCTTAAATGCTTGAAATATTTTCTCTTAATTTTAGAGGAACTGCTAAGAAAAGAAATTGATGCATGTCCATGGTTAATATCTACGATCTCTAATATTTTACCCAGCACAGATAGTAATTTAGGTAATGCCGTTTTTTCTTGATATGAATAGTATTTGGCAAGAATTTGATTAAAAACAAGTAAAATCCAAACACCTAAAGTTGGCCATAAGTTGACTGATAATAACACGGGTCTGTATTCATTTGTGTTTTTTCCTTAGATAACCAATTGTGTATAAACTTGTGAAGCACTACAACAATCAATTAGGGTTGCCACATGGTACTTCACATACAACCTTAGTTGAAGCCCAGGCATAGAAAACATTGATGCTCATTTAAAGAAGTTGTTATCTAGCATTGTAGCCTAGATTCTAGTACATTTACTAACTTCTATGTTCAACTATTTCATTCAGAATCAAATCCAACCCAGATGAAAGTAGAAACATGATTATTGATCCGATTACCTTTAACATTCTAAGCTCAATCTTTGTTATTTCACGGCCATTCATGTAGACTCTAGTATTCCCATTGCTCGCATCCGTTTGAAGCTTGCCTCCAATATTAAGCTTTGAACTAATTATCTTATCAGGCTTCTCTCCCTCCTGAAATCAATCCGCCACAACCAAATTCAGAAAAACAATAAACCAATCCAATCAAAGTATTCTCTATATAAAACCAAGGACAAACACTAATAGAAACACAAAACACTACATATTGAAGCATCAAAGTTTTTAGTAGTTTTCCATTTTCACCTTGCCCCAAAGTCCAGAATCCTTATCATACCAATACCTCCCGGGCTTCAACTTCTGAGGAGGGATAGAGCAGCCCAGAATCTCAGCCAACTCCTCTTGCCTCAGCTGCCTTCCATTCACAATAAGCTGCTCCGGCCGAAGCTGATTAGCAGGACATTCCTTTTCAGCCTTCATAATCTGATTTATCTCCAAAGAACTACACACTTTCGACAACATTCTAGAACATTTCCCCAAAATTGGCCTCTTCGATTCGTCAATGGGCTTCCCAATGCAACTCACGCATTTCCTTCCCTCGGGCATAGACCCCATCGCTTTCAGCACACAGTTACTACAATACCTTGAATCACACACCAAACACGCCTCCTTCTCTTTCAACCTGTTACTATTTCCACATCTGCTACAAATCCACCGCTTCTTATTCCGCGACGGCGACGCGCCCACCGGCGATCCCACGGGCTCCGTTGCAACAGACCGCGGCGACGGAAAATCATCGCCGTCGTCGTCCTCGGAGTCCCTCGGAGTATGAAACGTCACAGTCGTCGGACGTTTACCCGCTCCGGAGCCGCCGCGCGGCACCGGAGCAGAATTCGGCGGTGAGTGCTGTGCAGACACCTCCGAGGCTGAGCTTGCTCCGTCGTCGACGTTCATCTCGCCGGAATAATCGGATCGATAAACCACCTCACCGCTGTGCGAATCGAACTGCAACTGAGACCTGGAAACAGACGACGACCTCCGGCTCTCCACCGGACTCTTCTGCGGCGGCGGCGGCGGGCGGTCGAAACCGCCGTTGCGGACGCGGCCGAACCGCGAGAACCGCGGATGCACAGGCATGGCCACCGGAATTGAGGCCGACGCGTTGTGATCCGACACGATTGAAGCCGTGCGAATCGGCACGGCGACGCCGGAGGCGGCGGTACCGATTTCGAGCGGATCGACCTTGGGAACGTCGTATGCAACCGGAGGTCCTTCGTACTCAACAGCGATGGAGTAGTCGAGGTGCTCCTCGTCCGGGAGCGGGGCGCCGGCTGGGAGCATGCGGCGGAGAACCTGCTCCCAGGATTTGTCCTCTTCGGTGGATTCCGACGCCATTTTAGGGTTTACGCAGAGCGCTTGGAGGGCGAGAAAGTGCGGGAAAAATAGAAGGAAAGTGCGAAAATTAGAAGGAATCAACGAAAAGGTTCCATCGTCTTTTGGATCAGAGCGAAGCGAAAGAGTTTGTGAGTGTTGAGTTGTCAGCTGCAGCAGTTGGCAGAAAGTAAACGGAGGCCTTTAACGCCACACTCCGTCTCTCTTCACTGCCCGATTCCGTTATGTTTCGCGTCATCATGATTACATATATGCTTTTTTTAATACATATTTATGACATAAGCATGAGTAAATTAATTGTTTTTTAATTTTTTTAAATTTTAAAACCTTCACATAAATTTCTTTCAGCGTTAAATTTCTTAATATCAGCTAACTTATACTATATTCAATTATGTGACCAAAATAAAGTTTTAATACAAAAGTTACAATGTAACTTACTTAAACAATAGTTCATTGTATAATTTGTTTTCATAAAACCTTCTTTAAAAATATTATTTAATTTTTAAAAAAAACTCATTTAAACATCTAAGTTTGAAAAACGTTTTAATTTTACGGTTAATTTGAAATGTTGAAATGAAGATAAACAAATAAATTTTAAAAAATTGAAATTTTATTTTAAAAGTAATTAAATATATTTTTAATATCTACATTATTTTTAATTTTTTTTTTAGTTCAAACTTTAAACTTTTCAATAGTAAAAAAATTATTAAAATATATTATTAAAAAATTTATCATAAACTAAAATATTAAAATATTTCATACGTAATTAACGTGAATTTTATATTTTAACATCTTAATACTCGCAAACTTATTTATTTAGGTAAATAAAATGACAAAAAATTATTCTAATAGTTTCTTATAAATGTTTTAGGTTTTTCCAAATATTTGTTTTGTTTTGGTGCGAAAATCTAAGAGAACGTAATATGCTTATGAATAAAATTTTGGATTATCTTGAGTCCTATTTTTAAAGTCAATAAAGTCTTTCTTATTTTTGAAATTATAAATGAATTTAAAGGAATGTCTTCTCATACCAATTATTGGCCAAGTTTTTACAGAGTGGGGTTATGGGAAGTCTTTTTCAGCAATAACTATTATTAGAAATAATTATAAAATATAATTTAAACGACTTTATATTTAAGTATACATATAGTTTAATTATGTAAATGTTTCAATATGTTTAATTTGAGAATTTATTTTATTGTATTTTAAAAAACTGTGTGAAAATTGGAAAAATATTTAACGTTTTGACATTTAATAAGTTATTTATGTTCCCTATGGTGAAAATAATTAAGGCGGTTCAGTTCCCAGTTTTTTTTACCTTCTCTGGTCAATCTGACACGTCAAAATTAGCAAAATTAATTAAATTGCTGATCTGTTTTAATTCATTTGAAAATTAAAGTAATTTCAAAATTAAACGTTTTTAATATATGTAATATATTATAATAACTTAAATTATATTACTTATAAATTAAATTTTAATTATTAGTTATGATGTTTTAATTCATTGAAGATATTTTATTGAAAGAATATTTATTAATACATTTTTTAAGATAATTATTAAAAGTCAAGAAACTCTTTTATCACGTGGAAGCATATACCTTTATTTGTTGATATTTTCTATACTAAAATAATATAATTTTTAAAAGGTTACAGAGTTGGCATGAGTCGTTTAAAAATATATAAGTAATAATTAATTTTAAATGGAGAAGTTACGTAATTATTTTTGGTAAAAAATTATATATTTATGTATTTTATCAAATAAAGAAATTATTTAATATTAATATTAATTTTAATATCTTATCTCATTCATTAAATATTATATACAATCAATTCTTAAAACTGTTATTTCGTTTTTAAAACTGTTGCAAAACATTCTGAAAATGAGTTATAAATCAATTCAACCCCATTTCAGTCAAAACGTTTAATTTGAAATTGTATTGAAATCCAAATTGAAAATTTTCTAATTATTGCAGATAGATCCTTAAAAGTCAATTTAATATGAGGAGAATTTAAATTGAAATTTTGTTAAAAAAAGCTAGAAAAACAAAGCTTAGTTAAAAAACCAGGTCAACCTCATTACATAAAAGTTTATGAAAAGTAAAATGACAGCATTCAAAAACAGAGGAATGAAAAGTATAACTAAACAAACAAAACAATATATAATAACAAGAGGTTATACTTTTATGCTACATTACAAACAAGGAACCTTCTTCATAAAGTTGGTGCAGTCTTGTCTATGTAGGCGTCTGACATACCTTGGTCAAATCCTAAGATATATAGAAAAGTATTCATTTTAAGCCTTTTCAATGTGATTTGTTGTAGACACAACAAAATACTCTCTTTTTTTACTGATAAAATGCAAATGTAGAATTGGCCAAACTTGTTACATTTCAAAGTTCTATCTAAAGTTTTTTTTTTTATACAAATTTCTAGACTTCTCCTATAATTGATCTAACATCTAACATCATTTTAAAAACATTGATCTAAAATGTTGAACTAACCTCGCTTAGATTCACTCACAAAATTTTCATCTCTTATAGAATTTTTACAATTTTTCATGTTTTTATAATAATGTTCATCATCGGTAGAAGATATTCAAATCAAAATAATAAAAAAAATCTACCGATGAAGATGCAAGTTAGGATTGTATCAGTTTTTCTCACTAGTGTTTGTTTGTCAAATTATTTTTCCCATATATCACAATGAGAGTAAAATGATTGAAAAGAAAAATGGCTCATGAACTTGATTCTAAGAAACTGAGAAGTTAGTGTTCATAGCATGATTCATTACTTTAATGAGGTTTTGCACTCATGATATTTTGAAATCAAGGAAGGCTAGTGCCATTGGTACAATTGGATCTCAAACAACTTGACCATAGTTTAATTCCTGAACTTGCACAGAAAAAAATGTACTTTACTATGAATTCACTGTACTTTACTGCATAAATACAAATAGAGAATGCATACTATTTTTCATGTTTTCATCTTCTATGAATTTTATATTTTGAAAAAAAAATACTTATTTCATATGTAAGTTGTAAAATAAGTCCATAATCATTTTATCCTTTGGTAGTTTGATCCTTAGATTTCAATGCACAACAGCCAATACATTTGTTTTCATTTGAAAGGAGATCAGTTGTCAAATTTACAAAAATGGTTTCCATGTTATGCTTAACTAAATATTCATCAGTGTAACACTTCTTTTTCTAGGGAGACAGCAATATTTTAGTAGAAGGAGACACTGTACAAAAGCTTCCTCCGATGCTTATTCTCAAAACCAGCAATAATTTCATCAATTGATTCCTCCCATGATTCAGCAACTTCAATCTGTGCACAAAATATATACACAGTAAGCAATGAACTATTGAAAAGAAACAGAAAAAAAAAAAGTCATCTCCATTTCAAAACATATAAATTCATATAAAGCACTTGAATTTTGCCATCAACAGAAAATGTACATATACTGAGAACACAAAGAAAACATGGGTTGCATGAGATACAAACCTCTTTACATAGATCCCAAGTAAGCTTAGCTCCCACAGCTGCTTCTTCGTGGTTATCTTTTACCTCCAAGTTGATTACCAGCACAGCTTTCAATAAAACTTGATCTCTATTATGGAGATCTGCACATTGTTTAAGTTAAATAGCCATCAAACATAGGCATAACTACAGAGTCATTAGACACAACATGGTCTTCATTTCAGACACATATCTATGCTAGAGTTTCCACATGGTAGATAGATAGAACAACAATATGCATGGAGGGACTGCGAAAATACCTTGAGAACCTCATGAATTTGAATAAAATCATAACTTCAGCCAAAACTATGAAATGTATTTCAAAACTATAATGTAAGACACCTTAATTAATCAAGTATGCATTACTATCGTTTCTGGGAAAACTATATAATCTGGCCTAATTTATATGTGAGGCAAAACATACTTAAAAAATTAATAATAACTAAAAAAGAACCAGAATGACTAAAACCAATTAAAGATCAACCAACAACCATAAAAGGTAATCTAAGAGAAGCACATAAAATTAGTGCACTTCACTTCATTTGCAACTCTGCTGCAAAACTGGGGCTGCAAACACCTGTTTTCTCGTTCTTTTAATTCGTTCATATCCAATGCCAAATCACGGCTAAGAAATATCTCCTGTGAACTTCCTTTTAACCCCATTAGAAGACATCTCAGCTTAAAACCCAAGCATCTTATTCAATGAGGCTTATCAACCAGCATAATGTGATGCAGGAGACTGTTTGTATTGGTGGCAAAATAAAAATCTATCTAAAAGTTACTCAGAATCAAATATCCTACAACATTTTATATTCACTAACTTCAGAGCAATCAACAATCAGAAAACTGAATAAACAAATCAGGATGAATATTAACCTTCAATAACCATATCAAACACTTTTTCTTCAAATGTCAATACCACGTCAAAGGAGCCATCAACAGCATTTTCTTGCCACCGTTGAGGTGCCAATTTGACTGTTGCATTTCTTTTAAGCATTGTCAAGATTCCATTTCGTCTATAGCTGTACTCTAGTCAAGGTTCCATCAATCCACCACACAGAACAACAAACAAGAAGAATGCAAGTGCAGAGTAAACTCATTACCCAATATGCCTGTAAGTCTAAAAACAGATAGGCATATAGATAACATAAATTAATGCAATCATCAACTCAGTATCTTAGTCTTTTCTTGTGCATACAATGACAACAATGAAACTTATACCTATGACCCCATGCAAACTATCCAAACAAACCACCACCATTTGACCGATCTCAGTGGGTTAACTCAATATCTTACTCTATAAACCCAAACAACACACAATCAAATAAGAACTTAACAATACTAGCCCCTTTGCTCTTTCAATCCCTACAAAAAAATCCCTCCACTTGGTATCACGGTGAAGAAAAGTTACTCACTCCATCAAAACTATCCCCACCTAGTGCAGCAAATACAAAACAACCAATTAAAAAAAAATCATTTAAAGGAACTGATTTTCTTTTGTTTTGCTTCAATTGCCCCAAATAAACACCACCTTAATTTCTGTCTGTCAGCATAAAAAAAAAACTTTATATTGCCAACCAATAAAAAATCATACAAGTAGAACTTAAATGATAATAATTATAAAAGTCAATACACTCATCATAAAAAAAAACCTATACACCCATTTAAATAAAACTCACAAAAAAGAGCACAAAATCCAAGTTTATGAACAAGATTGAAATGAACAAAACCGGTGAGAGTGAAATGTTGAAGCTGAAAAGGTGGAATCTTTTTTTAGTTGAAGCAACCCCACGAGCTGGGGATTTGATTTTGGGGTAAAGAGAGGGAAAGGGTAGAAAGAAAAACGAAGAAAAAGAGAGAAGAGGATACAGATCAGTGTCTTTTCTGCGGAGGTCATCGTACATATACTTGTAGGGGGTT
>Ga0123342_1000516_pt1 | contig 61406 bp, 30 predicted proteins | sample Turbeawhitnodule_FD_89960 | JGI IMG/M metagenome (GOLD analysis project Ga0123342, IMG submission 89960) | Root nodule microbial communities of legume samples collected from Mexico - Turtle bean Mexico white nodule | ecosystem: Host-associated > Plants > Roots > Nodule | place: Mexico: Nepantla... | reverse complement strand
GTAGCAAAAGGCAACCTCACACAATTACAAGCCTACATACAAGATCATCTAAACCTATTACAAACTTCAAGGCAAACTAGCTATTTTCTACATCAAACACACACAACACTAGGTAGAGAAGAGACTTCATCCATCTTCAACACATTTATCTAATCAAGATAATTTTTTCCACAACATCAACAAGTATCAATTGAAGTTAAATATCTAGATCTGTGCTTTTGGGTTACAAGCAAAAAATATTTTAGACTCTATGCTAACTAAAAGAGGAATCAAAACAAATCTAGAAAAGTGCCAAAGTATAATCAACATGAAAAGCCACGCAAATGTAAAGTAAGTAAAACAATTCTACGGACGATAAATGTCATTATTTTGGTTCATATTTACATTAGGTGACAAAGGTTTTTCACACTTTCAATGTCTCAATAAGAATAAAAATTTTCTATTGTCTCATGCACACAACAAATTTTTATACATCTAAAAATATTGTTGACTCACCCACAAATCTTGTCAAAATCAACAACACATATTTCATTGATCTTATACATAATAGTTACTTATTAGGCCATTAAATTAACTCTTGTTAAAGAAGTAGAGAAAGTTTTGAAAAGTTATTAACTTTGTTCATGTAGTCAATAAGGAACCCAAAATCCTTATCAAAAGATTGAGTGTGTTGCTCATGAAATTTTTATGATCTTTTGAAAACTACACTACTTTCAAAGCTATTTGAACAAACTTTCCATTTCAAAAAACACAACATAAAGTTTACTTTAAACAAGAATTAAATCATGTGTGGATCTTTAGCTTAAAAGCTTCATAGTACCTGTCATATTATTAATTGTGAGTCACATAGGACCATAAATATTTTGACACCTATCTTTTGGCCCAACTTCACTGTATCTATTAATGTCTCATATTCGGCTTGGTTGCTACTAACTTTAAATGTAAAAACATAACGATTTTTCAAGGTTTCATATTTCAATGTATACAGTGTGTAAGCTCTCTTTCCTAGATAGTTGTATGAACACTCTCGATTTTCTTCATTGAGCCTTCTCTAGACCCATGGATATGGTGTTGAAGTTGCTGGTACTATTATATTTGATGAATCCAATCTTAAAGAAGCATTGAGAATTGAAGACTTAGTTTTATATAAAGTATGTTATGTTGTTTTTTATTTGTATGTCTTTGCTCTTTGAAACTAGGTTGATCTTGATAAATACTTAAGAAAGTTGATTTAATTTTTTTAGAACATTTTGTGGTTAAAGGATAATTTTAATTAGTTAAAACATATTTTAATCCATTTAAATATTTTTATCAAAAGTCCTAAAAGGTTGTAGTGAATATTTTAATTGATTACATTATCTATTTAATCTATTTAATATGTTAAAACAAATTTTTAATAGATTGAAATTTCATGTGTTATCAAAAAAATATTTATTAGTCTATTTTAACATATTGAAAGAGTGATTTAATCCATTATTTTCACTAGTAAGTGAAATTAATAAATTAAAACGTTGTTTCAATTAACTAAAATTAACAAGATACATTTTATATAACTCTCTTTTACTAATTTTTCAAAACACATTAACAATTGAGAGAGTTTTTCTTGTGAGTCAAAACTTGTTTTCCTTGGAGCTTAATTTTTGTGTAATTGAGATCAATCTCTTCAGTTAGAGGATTTTCACCCAAGTTTTTTTGGATTCAGCCTAATCTTGTAATCAAGTGATATTAGCTAGGCAACTGGATATAATTCGTGTTTACAAGTGAACCAATAAAAAAATTTGTGTCATCTTCTTTCTCACTCTCTTTATTTCTAAGTTTGAATGTAAATTTGTCTTGTTGTAACCGGTCTTTTAATCTTTTAAATTTTGTATCAGATTCACTTTAATTAATTAATTTTGTAAGCGATTCATTCTAATTCTTCTTAAGTTTTTGAAAAAGTTTTCAAAGATGAATTCACCCTGCCTCTTCTTGAACTCAACCTTTTTTTTCTAACATAGGGCAGATTCTATGCTCTCAGAATATAGATCTTTCTCTTAAACTTTGTAGGGTCATATGAAATTTGAAAAACATTTTTATATTATGAACCTATGCTCATGCGATCTTCTTTTAAATAAAGGGCTTAATATAGGCACTGAAGAAGATAGTCATTGAGAGTTCATTTGTAGTTGCTGAGAAGCTTCAACTTTTATGCATGTCCTTTCTACGTCTGAGCTTGACATTGCATATAATGCACTTCATGCAGCTTTAAATGCTTGTCTACTTCGTGTAACATTGATTGTTGGAAATGCTTCTCCTTAGGTAGCAAAAACTTTTGCACTAATTTATAGTAAAAGTGCACACCATAGAGGACACACAAGTGAGACAGAGTTGAAATGTCCTTTGTATCAACATATTGTTGAAGAAAGCAACTTTAGCTTGCACCTTTAATAGATATTTTTGGCGAATAAGGTAGTGAACATTTCCTACATCAAAAGAATAAGTGCACAAATATTCAATTAATGTGAATTTAGCTTAATTTGTGAGTGTATTGTCTGACATAATGAGAGTTTTATCAGACATAAAGAAAGACTTCACGTGTTGTATCGTCTAACAGATAAAACAATAAAACAGTTGCATATTACGTGATTTGTTGTTGAAACCATTAGTCTTATAAATGATGCATGATTCATGTTCTATACTTTGTAATTTTCAATACTTAATCAAAATCGTAGAAAGTTGGATTCATTAAAACATGATAATTTTGAAAAACAATTTCAACATATCAAATCATTAAAAAGATTTTTAATGTCATACAAACTTTGCATAATATATATATATATATATATATATATATATGATATAGTCTTTAAAAAAAAAATTCATCAAGTATTTAAATTTTCTCAACTTCTAGCCTTATCTCTTCTACAGCTTTCTTCTATAGGGAAAACTCTCTAGAAGCATGATGCCATGTGAAAACACCATGTTGTTTTCCTTGAGAAATTATACCATCAACCTTCTAAAGAAAACAACATCTTTGGCATCCTTATCTAGCTAGGGAAGGTCATAGTATCATCTCGAGTATCTTGATTTTTGAATTGTCTCAATATCTTGATGTGTGTACATCTCAAGATATTGTAAATGAGCTCAAACTTGACTCAAGGATATTGTGTTCCATAATCGATCCATTTTCTATTTTTTATATAGAAAATCCATAATTTTCAACAACCTAAAAAGCACAAAAGATCCAACAATTAAAAAAAAACTCAACAAATCCAAAAATCCCGCAATTTTTAACACAACAAACCTAAAAATTTAAGAAAAAAACCTGAAAGGGTTGATATAGATGGCAAGTCTAGTAAATCTAAAAAAAGAAAACTCAAACCAGCAAAGTATTGAATAGGAAAATATAAAGAATCTAAATAAGAAGGGCTAAGTTCAACATTGTACCTAGAAGGTTTATGAAAGATCAAGAAATGAAGAATGAATTTGAAAGTAATTTCAAATGGTAAAAGTAGGTTGAAAGTCAAGAATTTTTTATAAATTTTCTTTAAATTATATTTATGAAAAGTAATGATAAAATTTAGTAAATAACGTATTGTTTGCATGGTGAGAATTCAAAAATTAAATCCTGTTGTAACTTTAAGTATCACAATTTGTAACGAGAAAAAAAACATGAAAATTTAGAATAAAAAAAGGTGTAACTTTCTTCATTTAAGACCGAATATTTGAGTGAAAATAAAAACAAACAATTACAACATTATCGATTATGTCATTAATTTTTTATTAATATTTACAATTTATTTATTATAAATAATATAATATAATATTATTAAAATAAAATATAAAACAAATTTTTTTCATTGACATCAATCACATTTATTACTAACTTTTTCAGTACTCATTTATCCTTAGTTTTCATTTCTATTCTCTTTTCCTCCTCATTTATTCCCCTTTTTACCCTACTCTAATGCAAAGAAAACCTAAAAGAGTATCATATTAAAATAAGTGACATTGTGTGCTTACTAATTTTCCATATTTATAAAATTAATAGAAATATTAAAACATAAAAGTGAAAGAGAAGAAAGTAAAGAAATAATAATAACACAATAGTAACCTGCTAACGGTTGAGGGAAATGACTGACACTTTATCATCTAAACTATAGAAGGCTATCTCCCAAAGTATTGACCTATCAGCGCAGACATTTATTATCATATACGATACAGTATCACAGGGTACACATGCAAATGAGAATGTGCCATCTCATATTAGAATAATACTATGTGGTATGTAAAAATATACCCGAAACTCTATTTTATAAGAAATATTAAATTAGAATAGTGTGTTTAAAATCTTGAAAATACAAATACACATTAATATGTGAAGAAAGGAATCGGATATTGAAGTAGGTTATTGCACAGGGGTCCAAACTATTTCAAGCTGCAATGTTTAAAAACATTAAAAAGGAGCCAATGGAAGGTCTCATTCACCCACATCACTTGTCAAATAAAATAAATTTATAAAGATTTTAGATTGGAATCAAGTGTTATAAATGAAATAAAATAAAAATCTACTAAAAAAGTAGGTCTTATTGGTCAAAAGATAAAGAGGAGGAAGGAGTTTGACTTGAGGTGCAATAATAGTATTAATTGGTCCTTCTATCGTGCAATAAAAAGGGGCAAACCATAAGTATTTGAAAATCATCTCACTACCGTACCATGTTATTGGGATTCCCATTCCCCTATTTAATGGATGTAGTGGTGGTTCCGTGAGAATCTCTAAAAACATACAATTGACGAAATGCCTTTTCAATTGTGATGCTGGTGGATAAGCATATATGCACAGGGTGACAATTAGCAAGATATTGTAGGCTCATATAATTGCACTGCCAAATGACAAACGCATTTATCTCTGTTTAGTAAGTACCAGTAACACAGCAAACCAAAAATAAAAAAGGAAAGAAAAAAACACTATAAACTTTACTTTTTGCTTATCTATGCAACCATTCCCTTGCATAATTTATCTGAAGCAACGTTCTTTGCTCGTTCTTTACACAAGTATTCTACATTTACGAAGCTTTATTTGTGACCATATATTTCTGAGAAAAGAATGGTATAATACAACATGTGTACAGTATATGCATGCAACTTCCGGGATCCTCCCGGATGGATTAGAAGATGCATATTTTTTTTGTTAATATAGCGGTGCATAGAACAAACACCGGGAGATGAATCACATTCTGAATCTTCTTGAAGAATTACCATTAATTGTTAATTATTGGAGCAGACAACTTATGCATATTCCAGTATAGCACCTGTATGATTGAACCCGCATGAAACTTGCAACGCTTTCACCTCTTCTCCAAAGCACACTCTTGTAGGATTTATATAATCCACATCACTTCCATGACCCTGAGTCAAGGCATAAACTTTATTTGTAGTTGCGCAACGCAGATAACAGTGCACTTAGCAATATTAAAGGCAATAAACTAATCAATTAATTTAAGAGATGGATCAGTCTGACTTATCAGATCGCACTTTCCTCTAAGGAAATATGTCTTCAATTAGAAAGCTTGCGTGTGCTTGCGGCAAATTTTATATACATACGGAAGTCATTATTAATTGAACAATTTCTCGTTAATCTAGATGGATTCTTGGTTCTCTTTTGTTGTCCATCCTACGTCACAGAATTGGCATTCGGACCATTGTGTATGAATGTGTAACCTTTCTTTTCATACATTTATACTGATAATAGGACATATAAATTATTTGAGAAGCAGAAGCATACCAATTGTCCACTAGAAGAATGTCCAACTTCAGAGAACGTCCCATTTGAACCTCCCCAGCCCCATGTGAACACTCTTCCTTCTGAAAGCAATGAAAATTCCATCATCAAGTACAAGTCTTACATATGAGAGCCTACAGCTCTCATATAAAACTTTATCAAATAAATGAACTTAAACAAAACTTTATCAAATAAATCTGGAAAAAAAGGAGCTATGTATTACATCATCAAATCTCCATAGAGAGCCTACAGCTCTAAAGAAATATGTAAACTATGTTGCAGTTAACACTGACACTTAGGGAAATGCAGTTTTTAATCTTGAAAAGAAAAAGTAAGTAGATCATCAACAGATACTGAAAAGAATTAGAAAAATGATCAAGTTCCTCCAGGAGTCAAGAAACTTATCACTAATTTTTAGTCCACAAATCCTTATTCCTAAGGAAATTCAAATAGATAACCGGCATTCATGACAAATATAATAAAAAGCAGTAAATTTGAAGACAGAACACAACTTCTCAAATTGGTTAAGTGGCTGTCGGAGGAATCACTCATCATAACTTGTATATATATGATGGTGCAAAGTAAAATGTTCCAATTGCAAGAAACATGTTTGATACTGTAGGGACGGTTCAGGAATCCGGCATTGTTATTAGATCGTGCAGTCTCCAATTTCACATTCCTCACATATATGCCCGGTGTCTCCTGTGATCTAGTAAATCAAAGGTTTGATTTATAGATAGTTATTTCTTTCTCAGTATTCCACTATTTAATACATTACCAAAAGTGGGGGCTCTTGGTCATAGCCTTCAAAATCAGTCGATTATTGTGTAGCATCCTGATAATGATGTATTCTTACATTGATTTGTCCTGAATATTCAACACGTCAAATAGTGCTAACCATTACATTCCCACTCACCCTGGACAAGTGAACTCAGTAGCAAACTCGTTTTTAGAGCAAACTCGGTTAAACTCGCGAGTTTGCATACGAGTTGGCGAGTCTAGAGGGTTTTTTTGTTAAACCCAAAACAATGTCGTTTGTAAACTGGAAATCAAATAAACTAACCTCTTTTGGGTCACATTAGGGTTTGAGCATTTCATTAAAGTGTTTTTGCGTTCATCATTTTCTTGGTTGCCTATGTTCATCGTTGCTCACCTCGCCTCGCCTTTGTTTGCGATCGTATGTGTTTGTCTCTTTTGTTTCGTGTGGTGGTCGCGTTCCTTTCTTACGGTGGTTGCGTTTATCTGAGTTTTGATATGCGATGGTGGTCATCTGGTATTAAGTAAAAGAGATGGTCTTGTGTTGTGTTGTTTTTGCTTGCTCGGTAAGAGGTTTTTTTTTTCTTAGTTGAATGCGGATTTAGGACTGTACCGACCAGTCCTCAGGCGTTGTTGACCACTAGTAATGTAGGGGCCAAGTAAGCGGGGTCCCACGAGCAGCGTGGGCCAGTGTCTCGCGAGGCACGTGCGCTAAGGAACCGAAGTGTGGTCAGACATTGGTCTCCAGGATGTACCGATGTACCACTAAGCAGTGTGGAGAGGTCGAACATCGGGGACTCGAACATCAGAGTTGGACCACGAAAGGTGGATCCCAGATCACGTACCAGTTATCAGTAAGGGAGAAGCCTAGGTCACGAGAGTCCATGCGTGTGGAATAGATGACGCGTTCAGGCGTAACACAAGCATAGAGCCACTGGAAAGACACGTCCTGTGAAGGTCACGTTCCAGGGGTGAGCTGCATGCATGACACGTGAATAGCTAGGGCGCTCCCAAGGCGGGTGACCCCAGAGATCAGGTGCACGAGGAGGCATCCAAGTGGTCACCCCGTCAGAGATTGCACTCCAGTTAGGGAACCCCACGCGCTAGGTTATCCTAAGAGTGAGTAACTGCGGCACTGGGGCCCACCCCCTCAGGAAGCCTATTTTGGGTTATGGAAATAGTGCAAACCCTAGTTTCAGCCTATATAAAGGGAAGTAACAAACTTAGCAAGGTATGTTATTCATTTGTGCCGCTTAACATACACAGTGACAGTCTTACGTAAAAAAAACAGTTTTGGTGTTTCTTAGTCCTAAGATTGACTTGAGCGTCGGAGTGCAAACGGCCTCTAGGGCGTCCTTTGTCTTTGTGTTTTCAGGTGTTCAGTCGAAAGGATACCACGTCTGGACACAAGGATTATTGGGCGTGAGACTCTCGTAGACGCACGAAGGTGTTTGCGGTCAACCGGCAGGAACATTTGGCGCCCACCGTGGGGCTCGATATAAAACATTGTCCCACCAGCAAGAACTAGAAAGATGAGAAGTACGAGGCAAGGACCTGTTGCACCAAACGGAGGCGAAAGCCTCACCCTACAACAGGTTATGGAAACGATGCAGGCCCTTCAAGAAGAAGTGGTTGCGTCAAAAGCAAACCAAGAACGCATCCAGGCTGATTTGGTGGCATCGCGGGCAACCAAAGAAGAACTGCGCCTTTCGAATGAGGAATTGTGCAGGGATCTGCAAAACCAGGCAGACGGACGTGAGGAAGGAGGTCAAGAACCTGTGACGCCACCTAGGGAGTTTCCAATGCCGTTCTTGCAAGAAATCATGGGGGCTCCGACGCGGTGAGATGCAAACTGTTCATGAGCACTCTGGTGGGAACAACGATGGATTGGTTCATCAGCCTCCCTGATGGTCAGGTAACGTCGTTCCCACAACTCACCAAGCTATTCAGAGCGCAGTACATCGCAGTACATGGAATGCGGTCAACTTCAAGTTTTATTTCAGTTAAGCAAAAACGTTGTACATAGTATTAGGGGACGCTCTTTTTCCCTTATAAGGGTTTTTTATCGAGGTCACCCAATAAATTTCGATTGAAATGTTTTCTTGAGTTTTGTACAATGCAGTTAAAAACTTGTTTTCCTTGCGTTAGAGGTCTCGTGAGTGGAGAGGCAGGTTCGTAGAGAACGCCTCCCCCTTCGAGTGAGAACGCCGGGGTTGAACGAAATAGTTCACTAGATAAATCCTCCTTGTCCTTGAGCGAAGCTGAGGTCAGATAAAAACTTGTTTTCCTTGCGTGAGAGGTCTCGCGAGTGGAAAGGCAGGTTCGTAGAGAACGCCTCCCCCCTCGAGTGAGAACGCCAAGGTTGAACGAAATAGTTTCCCAGATAAATCCTCCTCGCCCTTGAGCAAAGCTGAGGTCAGTCAAGGAATTGTTTCCCTTACGTTCGAAGTCTCGTGAGTGGAAGGGTAGGTTCAGGGAGAATGCCTCTCCCCTCGAGTGAGAACGCCAAGGCTGAACGGCCTAGTTCACAGTTAAACCCCCCTTTTTGCTTTATACAGCAAGGGCAGGGTACCAAAAGGCGCTAGTAGAAGCATCGCGGTGCCAGGCACCACAAGTTAACAATTGAATAAGATAAAGAGCAGTTTTTGGTCAATTCAAGATTAAGGGAGTTAAAGCAGCTAAGCATCCGAGCAAGTAAGTTACAAGCAGACAATAAAAATTGTTCGTTTGGCAACCAAGTACAAGCTAAAAGGGAAGAGTCCTTGGAACGATCTGCCCGTCTACATCACGGTTTGATGTTGCGAAGGGTGAAGCGTCCATCTCGGGGTGTGCACAGGCAACCTGAGCAAGGGCGTCCTCGAACCCCGCGGCATAAGCATCAACAGCATCCTTGGTCAGTTCAGCCTAAGCTTCTTTGAACCTCTCGGCTTGCTGGAGGAGCTCGGTCTCAACACGACCCAGTTGCACTTCTTGATTGGTGGACCTATCTTCAAGCCTCACCATCTTGGCTTGGGATGCCTCAGCCACCTCTTCCAACTCGATGGCCCGGGTTCGCAGGGGCAGGATTTTTGCCTCCAGCTCGACAGCCTCTTGGCTCTTGTCATGAAGTCGTTTCGAGAGTTCCTTTTCAGCTTGGGCGAAGGCTAGTCAACTCCTGCTTCAGTGCGGTCTCGCGGGTAGTAAACGCACGAGCCAGTAGGGCCGTTTCTTCCTTATCTCTGGCCTCTACCCTCACCTCAGTCCTAGTTATGAGGGCGTTGGATTGAGCAAGGAGAGCCCCAAAGTTGAGACCCAACCTTTCCCTTACCGCGCTTTCATCTGAGTCCTCCGTCACCCCTAGTTGGAAGCCTTTGAGGGCATGTTGCAGGACAGCGGATAGTTCGGGGGCAGATGGGAGGCCGACGCCGGGAGGCCAACAGTGGAGGAATGGGAGGCCATTGCCGTCGTGGGCCTAAGCCTCTTGAAGACCGGCCCCTCAACGGAGTCCTCATCAGATTCGATCTCCACTACCTTTCTCTCATAGGGAAATGGAGCAGGTGATGCTTGGGTGGCGGCAAGAGGGACTGCGACAGCAGGAGTGGAAGGAGTAGGGGAGGGCGCAGCAGTGGCAGAGATAAGGGTGTGAGGAGCAGAGGTGCCCACTAAGAAAAAGAAATCATCTGGCTGTGAGCGTAATTGGAGTGCTTTTGAAAGGGTAAGAATTTAAATTATTAAAAGTGATTTTATAATTATTTTTTAGATGACCATATGATGTGTTAACTAGTTTTATAATTATTTAGGTCCACACTAAGAAAAGAAATCATTTACACCAAATGACCATGAATGATGTGGTATTTGTGATGACTAATTCAAGATTGATGAAGAGGAAAGATGTTAGAAAAGCAAAAGACTATACTATTGATGATCTTTCTTTTGATGATGAATGGACTGCGGAGGAAAATAAAACATTACATGGTTTAGATGAAGACATACTACTTGAAGTTAGAGAAGATGATGCTAGTAGAGGAGCAACAACTGCTCCATCCATTAATGATTTGGAGGTTCCTCCAATTGATGATAATGAAAATGAAGATCTTTTGGAGGAGGGAGATGATTATCCTATGATTAATATGAATGATTTTGTTGAATAGTTTCTTTGTATTAAACATTATCTTGAATCTACTTTTAATTATGTTATGTATTTGGACCATTTAGTTATGTTATATATTTGGACCATTTTATGAATTATGAATCTATTTTAAATTATGTTATGTATGTGGACCATTTCATGAATTATGAATCTATTTTTAATTATGTTATGTATAGTAGTAACTCTTCCGAGTCATGTTACGATCCTCGAGTTGAGTTTTCAGACCCTTCCCGATCCGCCTTCGAGTTACGAGTTTGACAACATTGGTTTTGGAAAAAGTTGTCGCCCCCCTCTTGTGGTGGTCCGAAGATTGGTGGACTCAGATATAAAGCATGCAATGTGTTTCGTATACGAGATGGATTGTGCAAAGGAAAAGATTAAGTGCAATTTTAATCATATTAAGAAAAGAGAAAAATTTTATAGCTTCTCTCTTCCAAAATTTAATTACTTATTTGTGAAGCTAACCACAATAGTTAGCTACAATTGACAAGCTTATTCTTACTAATTATTGTAGTACTAAACCATGTATCAATTCCTTCGTCATTATAATTGTAAATGAACTTTTCTTTTTCCGTATTGACAAGGTTTGGGCAATTTGGTCCAGTAGTCTGGTCTGGTTTCCCAAGTCAGTCTAAGTGTGTACTTGGGTTGGGATTTTTGGTATTTAAAATAATTTACAATCAAAATCCTTATTTTATTTTAATCTTATTGTGAGTTATTTTATTTTATTGTTTGTTTTAAAAATAACAGATTTTCCCAAATAATTAAGCAAATCTACACATAACAATGAGTATGATTTCCTATGTCTGGCCTCGTCACATTCAATTTATATGATAAACGAGTTTGTGCATCACAAATTAAATGCATTTAATTAGTATTCAAGAAGCAGAACCCATTTATCTTTGCCTACGAAACCCACTTAGTCCATTTAGAATTTATATACAAAGATGCTTATTGTAACCTAAATCAAAATCAATCAAGTTTTCTGTACTCACTCTCTAAACTCAACATATATGAACTAGAGACAGCAAGGTGAGTGACAATCTTCCTCATCATTAGAGTCAACATCCATTGTTAAATTAACCATGTACTTACCTTCAACAAGTGTAACCGTCATATCTAAGGAAATTTCTATGAGAAGTTTATTCGGACCATGATTAGCCATTTAAATGGGTAGGCATAGGTTGGATATACTCGAGAACCCACCCAACTCAACTGAAGCTTAAAAAACAGGCTCGAGTCAGGTATCCAGGTTATGTCCATCCTGGTTAGTTAATGTTGGAACTTGGTTAAAACCTGTCCGAGCTGATTCACCTCAAATTCCCTTTTATTTATTTTTCTTTCCTTTTTCTAATTATATTTTTAATATGTTTAATGGATAGGTTGGTTCAATCTAAGATGAGCATAAAGTTTTGCTTTTGACTTTTGGCTACCTCTAATATTTGGCCACTAATTGCAGTGAGGAACGGGTAATCTTTAAAAGGGTTTCCCTTACAAATATGTTATGAGATTGGCTAGCTTTGCTTCCTTGATATTTTGTTTAATCTCTTTTATATGGTCTTGATGAAATTATTCTTCTGTAGTAAAAGAAAGCAGCCTTTACATCAATATGACTAGAAAAAAAAAACTACTCAATGGCAATCATTTTCTGTTCAAGGTATTTTACCAGAGATGGCTGCAGTGTGTTTCCAACCACAGGAAACCTGACTAACAGAAGACTTCAAGAATGGCCCTTGAACCTTTTCAGGTAGATGAACAACATCTGAGGAACTGGATAAAAATAATTTGAAAAATTAGAACACTAACATGCATATTACAAAAAAGAATGTAAATGCCGAAAATGAAAATGAAAATGATCAATTAACAAGTCTAAGTATGAAACAATACCCAATGCCAAGGCACCCATTTTCATTTGAACCCCAAGTATAAAGCTCTCCAGAATCTACAGAAGAAAATAGAATGAAACCGTAAATAAATGATAACAAACAAATCAACACAAGGTCAAGTTCTGAAACTGACGAATTACTTGTCAGGATACAGGTGTGGTAGCCACCACAAGCAACTTCTTTAGAGTATGGAAGTTCACTGACCAAGGATGGTCTTGTTGCATCTCTCGTCCCCTTTAAATGCTTAGGGATTGAAAATAATATTAGTCATTACAAGCAGAAGACAATGAGTAGAAAAAAAAACACTAATTGCTTACCAAATTTTCAATTCTTCTTTCACCAAATACTAAAACAGAACCATTTTCTGCAAAAATTTCATCAAGAAAGGGTAGAAAAGTATGCAATGAATAATACAGGGCATGAAAAAAGTATAAAAGATAGAAGATATAACTAGATTCAAGTACCATCAGTACAAGCTGAATTTAGCAACCCAGCAGCTACGTATTTTACCTAAACATAGTCAAGAATAGAGCAAAACATTAAAGATCAAAGCTAAAAATTAGAAGCCAATATAACCATCTTAGAAGCAAGGCAATCTTATCAACATCACACCTTGATTCCTTCAAGATCCTTTATAAGCCTTGGCGTATACTCACTGCATGATATTAAAAAGCATGTCAACAGAGAAACACATAATAAGAATAGCAAGGTAAGGATTGCAATTTATATAAGATCATAGTCAAAGCAGCTCTGTTTGGATAATTAAATTTTTTTCCAGCATCAAATACAGACACTGTTTACATAGTTATTTTTACTCTTAAAACAATTCTAATTTAGAAATTCTCCAGACATGTTTTGAGTGCAGAAGGTATACTTCAATATATTCTAATTGTACTGTATTTCTACAAAACTCAAATGGGTTACTTGAATAAATAAGATGGAGAAAACACAGTGTAGTCAACCTACACTGTTGTGATTTCGATTGATGCATATATATATATATATATATATATATATTCTTCAAATATATTCTAATTGTACTGTCTTTGTACAGAACTCAAATTGGTTACTTGAATAAATAAGATGGAGAAAACAGTGTAGTCAGCCTACACTGTTGTGATTTGGATTGATGTATATATAGGTTACAAAAACAGGTAAGACACTTACCTTAAACCCTAACCCTAAAGTTGGGTACATACAAAGAAATAATAATAAAATAACACTATGTTTCAACATGGTTAAAAGCTATGAGAACTACCATTTTTTATCTTTCAGTTAAAACTCAAGTACACGAAAATAAACAAATTGGCTTCCGTATGTAACCAATTCACTAAATTGCAACAAGAAAGTCAATGACAAAAAATGAATAAGTACATAAAAGAGAAAATTGCACCTCTTTTAGGTTTAATCGCTATAAATTGTGTATTAACTTGGCTCAAGTTCTATATAAGCTAAATTATTAGTCAGATTTTGTATAATCTAGTTTTTAAAATTAATGTTTCTCAATTAATCATCAATGTTATACCTTTTTTGCTGTATCTGTTTTTCTCTTACTGTTTACAGTCAGCCAATCTATGTCCCTAAGGTTACACCCTACATATATTATATAGAGGAGGTCTTTTTTGACAACCCAAATTGCAGTCACTCAAATTATCTAAGGTTACCCCACTCTACATATGCATCTATGTGGCCAATATCCTCAACAGTATTTTTATGAAAATGAACATGTAGCTTTCTTTATGCTTCTCAAAGCTTCTTGTTTAAGATCAGGTATGGGTGGGTGTTAGTAAGAATTGTTAGTGTACAACAGTCCAGCTGTTTGCTTGTATGGTGTACAGCTGTCCAGAGCTACTTGCTTGTATGTTAATGCACAGGTGTCTAGCTGAGAATTGTTAGTGTATAACTGTCCACCTGTTTACTTGTATGTTAGTGTAAAGCTGTTTATTGTAATATTCATATATCAATGCTAGGCGGTAGCACATAGGTGTTAGGTGGTACCACACAACTTGCAAATACTATAAATACTTGTAATGTTGTTCAACAATTAATAAAATTTCTCTCAATTCAGTTTTCTCTAAGAGAAGAGTGGAAATTGATTGATATAAGGTTTTGCTTAAATGCACCTGTGACTGAACTGGTTAAAGCACTGGTTCAAGGTTCAATAGTTTAATAGTGGTCAAACCAATATTAATAAAATTAATATAATGACTAAATAATAAATAAAATAATATTAAAAAATTTAATATCATAAGTCTATTATGCTAAAAGCTAAAGTAAAACGTAAATTTATATAGGTTTTGAACATTTAACATACATATAAAAGTACAAATAAAGTATGTTATCATACTTAAATTAAAAAATCAATAATATTTAACAATACTTATTAATAATAACATGTTTATAAGTAGAATAAAAAGATAATAACAAATACTTTATGTTACTTTTATTTTATTTTTAAGTTTTAAAAAGTGTATTATTAAATATTTCTTAAATTAAACTGATTTAGACCGGTTTTCTCTTTCTTTGATTGGCTCTTCTATAAGACATTTTATGGTTTCTTTGAACTGGTTTTTGGTCCGACCAGCCGGTCTGATGCAGTTTTCAAACCAGAGGGGAAAAACTCAATGTAAAACAAATTATAAACTATGGAAACTAAAACCACAACTATCCAAGGCATGATGAGACAGAAACGGAAATAGGTAGAGATTAGGGTTTATAGATGATGGCAGAGGCCTTAGCGTATCTAGAACAATGGCTAGAAGAATCCCTTCTTGAATTCTACTACTAATGGAAGAGACATTCTCTTATATATGTTTGAAGGAGCCATAACCTAGTGGTACATTTTAGAGTATGATTTAAATTTCTTGCTTAAAAGTAGAATAGAATTTTCGCTTGTATTTTGGTCTTGAGTAGATTAGGATTAGGGTTAGGTTTATAAAACCTACCTATAGTATAATTGGGCTTAATTACAGCCCACATTAAACTCTAGGCCGGTCATTAGACCTAATTAGAACACAAGGTGCACACCTCACTCATGCTTGCTGCTCAAGGATGGCGCCAAGTTTGAATTAGTTGTTTTTGGTTGAATTTTCCCACTCTTTTCTTGTAAGCTTGGTCGGCCTCTTTACCTATAAAAGGAGGAGGTGCTTGGCTAATGAAAATTCAGATCAAATATAATAGAGTTATGTTGCTGAATTTGCAAGCCATTGGCTCTCCTTTGTCTAGCCTCTCTAGGATAGACATCTCTTGATCTCTCCCTTCTTTTCCAAGTGATATGGCCTCGCCAATCACTCTCCATACACCTCACAGCAACTCCAAGGAAAACATAGCTTCATAGGAGCTCTCCTTGACTCATTTCCTCCATTAGCTGCTGCCAACTCCAAGTTATGTTTCAAGAAAACCAACCGAATGAAGAGGATGCTATCAATAGAAATCTTGCTTCACTTGTTTTAATGATATAAGTCTAACTGTAGGTCTAAATTGACCTTCATAATAACTTATTTAAAAGTCTAAGTTGACTGGTTCTTCTATAGGCAACTTTTATGATTTCTTTGAACCGGTTACCTGACTGCTTCACTGGTCCAACCAGATGGTCCGGTTTCAAACCAGAGTAAAAAAACTCAATGTAAAAAACAAATTATAAACTAAAGAATTAAAACCACTACTACTCAAGTCATGAGATAAAAATAGAATTAGGGTTTATAAAAATTGAGCCTAACTTGTTTATAATGATGTAAGTCTAAATTTAGGGTCTAAACTGACCTCCATGATAACTTATTTAAAAGTATATTTTTTTTTATATATAAAGAGCTTTCATGTTTATTTAAAAGTCTATTTTGCAATAATGCTTAATTTATCTTTCAACAAGTCATAGGCTAGACTCTATATGTAGATCAACATGTTTAATATTTATAGAAGTAAATAAATATATGATTTTAATACATTATATAAAGTTTAATATAACAATAATAACAAGAAAATATTTACTCATATAGACTGGTTTGTTAGACCAATAGACTTCTCCAAATATCTAAAACTTGATCTCTTTAACCAAATATACTTTGGCAAACATCTTGACCTAGTTCATTCCATTAAAAAGCCTTACTTGACCCAGACCTAATGCAGGCTAAGCCACAAGCCTCTCTCACGCGATCTATTCCATTCTCACCCGTAAGTGCAAGGTAATAAAAAGGGTGGGAAAATGACTAATCAATCGGTGACAGAAGAATGAGAATTAGAGATTTCTATAGTAAGTTCTAAATGTACACTCCATTAAAGCAAAGGATGGAAAATAGCACATGGCTTGTTATGTTTTAAAAGGGAAACAATAAGGAGGTGAAGTGTTCAAACTTAACCACAAAGTGTCAAAGTGTTTTTTAGCCAAATCACATGAGATAAAACGCAATTTCCTAAACATAATATAAAAAATAGCAGAGATATAAATTAATGAGGACTAAAATTGTTAAAGATACGAAGGGGCAGAACCTGGAACTTTTGAAGAATCCTAGGATGCTTGACTCGTGGCCATGACCAAGTCTGCCAGACTCTCCCATTCCCCAACTAAAGGCCTCCCCACCATCTAGCAAAGATAGAAACAATAATTGAGAAGATATTATAAATAAGTAGTGTACAATCTACAGTCATGCTTGCTAAGAGGAACTTAATAACAACAATTGAGAATATATTATGCATATTTAGTGTAGAATCTACATCAGCTTGCTAGGAGGAACTCAATAACAACAATTGAGAAAATATATATTTAGTGTACAATTTATATTCATGATTGCTAAGCGGAACTCAATAATAACAATTGAAAAGATATTATGAATATTTAGTGTACAATTTACAGTCATGCTTGCTGAGAGGAACTCGATAACAACAATTGAGAAGATATTATGAATATTTAGTATATCTATTGCATACCACTAATTGCGAGAGTGTGTTCTGAACCCAAAGCTGCCATTTTAATGTTGATTCCATCCAAGTATTCTACTTTAGTAGGCAAAGGAACTATATTTGGGGCCCCTACATTTCAACAAAACAGTTACCTGCCATCCTTTTTTCTTTGAACACCTCTAACAGCTCTAGAGTATCAAGTTTTTAAAGTTAAACATAATAATATGAGTAGGTTCAGGAGAAAAAACCTCTCTGGGTCCATTAAATGCTAATACAAGGTTTAGTTCTTACTTTTTCCAAATCCAAGCTGCCCACTTGTATTTTTTCCCCACATGTAAAGTTCTCCATCCACTACAACAGAGACAAGTGAGAAGGTGGAGGTGGGGAAAACTTAAAAATAGGAAGGTAAAGAATATGCAGAAATTCAGAGGATAAAAGAATTTAAAGCTGTTAAATACTCGTTTTGGAGGAAAAAATAAGGCATCCAATATCAAATACAAAACTTGTACGAAAAAAAATATCCAATATCAAATACAAGTTTTTGAAGGTGAACACTAGCATGCATAAGCACCGACCTGTGATCGCACAAGAATGATTATAACCAGCAGAGATCTGCATAATTTTCTTCTCCTCTCCAAAAACACGAAGTGGCTCCTAAGATATCCAAAACATGGAAAATGTTGTCAAGTAAATTTTCCTGGTTCCTACTTATGTCCAGTGGGAATGATTCATCAACAGTCGAACAAAAAACAATCTACTGCGATAGTGATAAGTTCACCAAACAAAAAAATACAGCTAAAAAAGGCAAATCAAATCATACCACTGAGTAGTGCTTACTCTTTGAGACACCAAGCTGCCCAAAATCATTAAGACCAGTTGCATATACACTTCCATCATCTGCGAAAGGAAGACAGTATTGTGAGCCCCTACACGGACATCACCAAGACTCTTCAATAGTCATCAGACTCATCACCAATTTTAAATACTGTCATATTGTATCATCCAATCCAATAGCACATAGAAGACTATTATTACTGAGCTAAACCACGTGTAATATATAGGACAGAACACGAATTTATATATTACATTATTATGAATTATATGATAATCATCATCACTGAAACAAGACACTTTAGTTGAAATTCATTTAAAGAAAAATTAACAATTTTAAAAAATTTCATATTATATAAAACTATAATAGGATATTAAATAAAAATATTTCCAATAATATATATATATATATATAATTTAAATATTCCTTATTATATATAATAATTTGTTCTTTATTTTTATAATCATAAAAAAAACTTATATAATAAGTTATGAATTTTTAGAAAATCACATTATCCTTTTTAAAATTGTGTTAGTGTTAGATTTGTTAGATATAAAAAAAAATTGAATTGTACACTTTATCCTCCGGATGTAAGTGTCCGATGCGAGACACCATTTTAAAAGCGTGTCCCAGAGCTTCATAGGCTGGAAGTTAAAGACATTCAAATTCCAATGAACCCAAGAAAAAATCTATCGCAACCCTACAAAATTCCCACACGAACCCCAAACAATTGCACTCCATAGTACTACACAAGACTAACATTTCCGAAGTCTTGATATTATAATAACAATCAAGAAGAAAACGATTCAAACCGTTTTTATTAATAATTCTCAATTTAATTTAACGAATAAATAAAAGAAAATGGAAGAATAACCAATTTGATAAAGAGGAATAAAAGAACAAACCAGTTAAGAAGAGAGTGTGAGCCCCGCCGCAAGAAATGGCTTTAAGGGTCTGGTTGCGGAAGGCGGAGCAAACGACGGGTTTCCATTGCGAATCTAAGTTGCCAAGACCCAATCTGCCGTAATCGCCGTTCCCCCACAACGCAGCGAACCTCTTCCCCGCCGCCTCGCGCGAGAAAGACCGCGTCAGAAACCCTAGACCCGAAGGTCCAATGGCGAATTTGGAGAAACTTCCACGCCACATTTGTGGTGAGAGGAATGGGTAGTCCGTTAAGAAGGACGTTGTTGGAGTGATGAAGAATTATGAAGCGAATAGATGCAGTTCAATACTTAAACCAATAACGCATTGAAGAGAGAGAGAGAGAGAGCACAGAGAAACATTTCACGGTTCACGCTGCTGCAACGTCTGCTATGTTCTTCTGGTAATGGCTGTTAGTTATGGTTAGAACCTTGTAGAGATACCAAGCGTAATTTACCATTTTAACCCTCTTGTGTTCGATAAGAAACCCGCTTCTCAAAATAAAATTTAGTCTCGTAAAACTAATTCATATTTAACTCTTATTTTATTCTTTAAAATACTTATCATTTTTTTTATTTACAAGTTTCTGTTTCATTATTTATTTCTAAAAATTTAATTCGATCCTCAGTTTTTTTTAATTTGTAGCAATTTAAAATTTTTAAATAGTTATCATAGGTAAGATTTTATATTATATTTTAACTCATACAAAGTTTTATCTTATTAGATTAATGAAAATTATTAAACCAACGGATGTTAAAAAATTATTAGAATTTGTTTTAAATTTTATTTTTACAACCAAATTTTTCGTAATCGTTTTTTAACGTCACTATATATTATTATCCATAAAAAACTAATGTTTGTACGTTTTTTCAAAACATTTTATATATAATACTCATTATATATTATATTAACTAATAATATATTATATGCATATGTACATAAAAATATTTTCACATTACATTTTATCATAATAATAAGTTTTTCTGTATAAATTTCAATACATATGTATACTTAAAGTTATAAATCTAAATAAAATGTGACAAATCAAAAAGTTTTTTATAACAATTCAATAGTTTGTGAGGAATAATTTTTTCTTCATTCAAATTTGTTTTATTATGTAGTAAATTGTGGGCTAGCCCTGACAAATGAAAATCCAGGAAAAAAATGATTATTGAGATAAAATTTCAACCATTAGATTTTGATTAACGTTACTAAACAAGCATAAAATAATATTAGACTTAGTAGAACAAAAGATTTTTCTTTATAATGGATTATATAATACACAAGTGTTTCATGTCATAGAAATACATAATCTTTTTTAGGTTGATAAACATTGTTTACTCAAACAATACACATTTAATCTTATGTTAATACTATATTTCACGAAAATATTTTATACTTATTTTATGTTGTGGAAAATGTTTTTTCCTCATTTATCAAGAACATTCATGAAAGCATATGGCACATGAACGATCTTCTGCAACATGAACTAAAGTTGGTGTGCTTCAACAACTCCTTAACGCTTGCGTTGTCAATACTAGAAAATACTATTTATCTTATACGGTCATATCCTTTAGACAACTTTGAGTAAAGGTACTCTAACCAATGACTAATAAGTTTTTCTATCTATTAGAATGTTGTTTCAAAAGGAGAAAATCATTTAATGCATGCATGGAGCGCATTTAATGCATCCTCTATGATCAACATGCTCAAATGCAAAAAAAGACATTCTAACGAATTGAAGCTTCTCAATAGTTAGAAAAACATTTTCCACGACCTTTTTTTTTAACGTCTATATAAAGTTAACCTTTAAGAATAAGAGCAATAGGTTCGAATCGCTAAAAATGACAAAATATTGTGAAAATATTTTTCTTCCCTAAAGCCTTTGTAAAGAACATTGTTTTGTCTAACAAACTAGAAGAGAGAGTTTAAACTTTGTACACGTTGAAAGACGCTACCATTTGTACACGTTGAGAGAGTTTAAACTTCCTTAACGCTTGCGTTGTCTGAGGTGTACAAGCTCATGTGCGTGGTGCACACATCCATGTGGTCGTTAGGGTCGGTCATAACGGTCCTTGTTAAAGCCCTTCCACCTACTCGGTAGTGGTACTCCGATCACAGAGTCGATGAATGCATGCCGGTTAGTCAAGTCCAGAGTACCGGTCGTAGGGATCGACCTATTTAGATAGGACTCGCCGTTAGTCTCCTGGAGTGGATCTTATCCTTCAACTCATCGACAATTCTAAGGTCGGTGGGAGTGGTGAAGGACCTCCCAGCATGGTTGGTCGGCCCGACAGATGGACCCCCTTCCACAAACTTCCTCTTCATCTCTTCGTTCTCCTTTCGAAGAGCCAAAATCTCATCCTCATTCTTCCATTTAGTCTCCTCATTCCTTCTCTTCATCTCGACAATCTCTCTCTACAGAGACACCAATAACGCCATTTGCTCAGTATCATACATCTTCTCGTTCACCATGCTTATGGTTGACACCATCTACTCTCTTCTGTACGCTAATTCTTTCGGCCCCATGGTGGGCGTCAATTGTTCTCGAACGAGGTTGGGACCAAGAGAACGATTAAACCACTCCTCGGTAGGTCTACACTTTGCTCTTTCCTCCTAACTTAACTCTCACACTCGCTCCTCCATTCCTCCTCCTTGCTAGCTCCGGTCTCGAATGATACCTGCAAAAAGGTACTCCGACGCTAAAGTAAGAATTTGATATTCGACACTTGGTGTTTTTAGTACTGTATGATAACGTACCTGATTCTTGGAATTTGTGTCTATTTATATGATTACTGTGGACTCTTTGTTATTGGGCCAGATTAGGGAGTTGGGTCATGATTAAGAGTGCATTACCCAGTGCTTGATCACTTATTAGTCTCGTTAATCTTGTTTAGACATAATGATTTTGGTCATATCGGTCGATTTAGACCGAGTACCGAATTAAGATATTGATCGTACGGACCGTATCACTACACGTTTTAATAGTATAATTTATCATTTAATTTTTATTATTTTTTTAATTTGATTGTATATATATTTTAATACAAATTTTTTATTTGTTTCTTATTGTCAGCCTTCATAATTTTTTTTTTAAATGTCTTTCTATAAAAAAAATTAAAGTGTTGTTTATATTCTGAATTATATAATCTGAAAGTTTTTTTTCAAATCCAAATTACATAATCCATAGACTAGTCTCAAATCCAACAAATATTTTTGGATTATGTAATTTGAAATACCATTTGTTTTAAATATATTTTGGATTACATAATTCATAAGCTATTTTTGAATCCAAAATTAGTTTGTGAATTGTGTAGTCCATAATATATATTTTTTTAAATTGCTTATGGATCTGACTTTCAAATTATGTAATCCGAAATATACAATGAGATTTTAAAAGATTAATTTTTTTTTTTACATGGGGTTCCTCAATAATATATGGAGGTGCAGGAACAAAGCAGCCCTCTTTCATTCTTTTGGACGTGGTGTACACATAAAGCCCAATATCAATGCAGCCCATGTCCAAGGAAGACTTAAAGACAAAACACAAAAATTTGGAAAGATGAGAAAAATAGGAGATTTCTTTTTTCACTACCATAATTTTTTTCAACACTTTCATAAATATATGAAAATCTTCACTTTGTCCTTCTGGATTTTTTAATAGCTAAGTCATTTTTTTTATGAAAAAAACTTTTCAATTTTATCATTCAAAAATAAAAATGACTTTTAAATTGTACAATCAATTTTTTTTTGATTTTTGAAATGTGTAATTAAAAAATTATTTATATATATAAAAAAATTAAATTATACAATTTAGAAGTAATTATTTGAAGTTTAGATTTTATAACACAAAAATATCTTCTAAACTGCACAATCTAAGTTCTTTTTATGCAATGTAACTTTCAAATTACATAATTCACAATTCAAAATATATATTTCTTATTTCTAATCCATGACATAATAATAGATAAAGATGACAACAACAAATAAATAACGATGATGAGGGGACAACAACCATAAGGGTGAAGATGATAGAAATTGATCTTTTAATCACCCAAATATGAATGCATATGAAAACTATAGGTGTAGAAAGGAATCACCGAAAAATAAAAGGCTCAAAAGGCCATTGAAATAATCTTTTATTTGAATTTAATAATATTACTTTAAATATTAATTAGTAGGTAAATACTTATTTTATATTCGTTCAAAATTCTCATGACATTAGTAATTGATTACAACGAAGAATAATTTATATTAATACTATGATTAAAAAATCTAACATATAAGCTGTGTTCAAATTTCAATAATATTACTTTAAATATGAATTAATAGATAAATTCTTATTTTATATTCGTTCAAAATTCTCGATGACATTAGCAATTGATTTCAATGAAGGATAATTTATATTAATACTACGATTAAAAAAATTAATATATAAGTGTATACAAAAATGATAACCACATAAGTTGAATAAATAATTAAATCAAATACATATTTTGATTTGTTAATTTAAAAAATTAGACTAATTTAACTTAATAAAAAATGTTGTAATTTTCATTCAATTAAAAAAGTCCTATTTATTTAAATTGTTTCAATTTAATAAAATAAAACCTTCACCATTCTCAGTAACTGTATATTTTCATTGTGATATTTTACATATTTTTATTATTTTACAATAATGTTCTTATTTATTATCCAAAATTACTTTTAATACTTTATTTCATGTATGCATAAATTAAAACAATTTTTTAAAATGAGATTATGTTTAGGGGATATTCTAATGCATAGATTAAAAAATATAGAATAAAGGGTTATTACTTAAGAACATCATGGTAAAGCAAGCAAATAAAATGAAAAGCATGATGTGAGCAGTTGCAGCGGTTAAGACTTGTGAATGTTCCAAAAAGCAAAGTCAGTTGCAGAATCATCCTTTTAGGAGTAATTTGAAGTTAGTTTATTCATCTCTTAGTTTCACAATGTTAAACTTAACCAACTTCAAACAAAATGATGTAATTAACAATATTATGAATTGTCTTTTAGTTTTTATTAATGGAATCGGGGTATATTTGAGAAAACTAATTGATAAATTAGTTGATATCATAGTTAATAAATTTTTTGTTTATAAGTTTCGAAATAATAAACTAGTTTATTAGATTATATAAACGTTTAGTAAGTTAGTTAATAAAATGTAACTATAATTAAATTTGTAAAATGGTCTAAAAATATAACTATATAAATAAACTTGTGCTTCTAAAAAATATATTATTATGTAACTATAATTTTAGGTTTTTTAAATAATGATTTTTTTATTAAATCTTTTATTAAATTTTTTTGATTTGGGTGAATCATTTATTTAAATGAGTTGATCTAATGAGTATTAATCATTTTTTTATTTTATAAAAAATTAATTTTATTTATGTATCAATTTAACTATTTTTCAATTAACTTCTCTAGAAGCCAAATAGAAGTTAACTAAAGTAATTGCAGTTTACAGACTAAAAGCTTTTAAAAGAAATATTTTTCATTTTTTTATCAAACATTTATGTTTCAATTAAACTAATTTATAACCTAGTAAATTAAAGTAGTAGCTAATTTACTCGTTAAAAAAAACTCTTTTAAGGTACACCTTGATGATTTACTTTTATGAAGAAACTAAACTAATTTTAAATAAATCAGGATTCATTTTTATATAATTTTTCTACATTTACCTTACAGTTATATATATAATTATTATTTAAATTCTTCTCTCATTTTTTACATTCATTCTACAATTTAAAAACTATTATTTTATTAAAAAAATGTAAGGCGGATGTATTCATTAACCATTATTAAAGAATATTTATCAAATTATTATATTATAATACAATATTTAATTAAGAAAAAGAGTTGTAAAGCGAATGTTTCTCTAAAATAGTGGTGCATCATATATCTTTTATTTTACCAGGTATATAGTGGTTTTCTTATTTTTTTTATAAATATTTATAAGAGAATAATGCGAATAGTTTATGAAAAGAGTTAATCTATGTATCAATCATTTGTATTACAACTTGTTGATCCTTCACATCTTCACTCTTCAATTTTCAAGCGGGAACAATGATTAGCATACCCGAAAACATTGGAAGAAAAAAGTTAAAGGAGAATTCCAACATTTTTCCATATCCTCTGCAACCGACGCAGAAATCAGAGTAAATTTCACAGATTCAGCTTTGATAAGTTCTATTAATAATTTTTTCAACGTTTATCATTACAGAACTCTTGAAGAGAGATTTCATACTGCTGGAGGTTTTCTCCAGAAGAAGTGACAGAGAGCAAAAGAATCGGAAGTGATCGAAGCAGAGAGATAAATTTCTCTGAGTTGTTTCAATTAAGTTTCCCTCTGGACAATAAAACACAGAGCGATGGAGTGAATTCCTAACTAATTAGCTTGCACTAGTGCTATATGGTGTATGAACAGAAACAGTGAAAGAAGAAGAAGGGGGAGAGGCCTCAACAGGAGTGGAAGTGCAAAGCGTGGGGAAGGCGATGGTTGGTTTGGTTAGGGGGGTGTTGATGGGAAGAGGACTCCTTCTCGATAAGCCAACGGAGATGGAGAAAATCGTCGACGGAGCAGGGAAGCTTGAGGGGGCCATCGGTGTGGTAGCCGTAGACCTCGTGAGCTTTGTCGAGAAGACGCTTGAAGAGAGGGTGGTAAAGGTATGAGATAGGAATGACAAATCTCTGAGGAGAGGAACCAGGTTGGTCGTCGTCGTCTAAACCCACTTGAACAGCCAAGAACCCTTTCTTCACCTTCATCTTCTTCTCTTCCTGCATGCTTGCTTGTGTTGGGATATTGAAAATTGAAAATTGAAAATTGAAAACAGAGAGAGAGAGTGAGTGGAAGTGGAGAAAGCAGAGGAGGAAGGGATAATATATAGCGACGGAGGGGAATGATTTGTGGGTATAAAGAAATGGTAGTATTATGTAGGATGTACGATATACGGAATGAGGGTGGTGGGTGGGGCAGTGGGGAGTGGAGACTTACGTGTGATGGGGTTTGGAGAGTGGGTAGAGAGGTCAATGAGAAAAAAAAAAGTGAAGGAATAAATAAACAGCTCTTGGGTTGAGATGGGGACACAGTTTTGCTTGAATCACTCGTGAATGGGAAGTGGGGTTTGTGAATGAGTGTTAGTGTGAGTCTCTTTTTCTTGCTTTTCCTTTCCCCTCACTCCCCTTCCTTTCATTAATCTATGTTCTTTATGCTCAAAATTTAATACTATTATGTTATATTATACCTTGTTATTGTATACTCTTTCATGTATAAACATGCCCTCATTTGTGTAATATATGTCTTATTGTAAAAACAAAATTAACTTCATATTTACAATACCTAAAATAATCATGTTCTTTATTAACTTCATCACATACTATTTTTTTTATCAATAAAGAATGAAATAAATAATTGGGACATCTAAGGAATGTCCAAACCTTTAGATATAGATAGGTTAGTCCAATTTTTCTTTTGATACTTACTCCTTAGAAAATACAATCCTTCTTTATAAAAACTAAAACACCCAATTCATACATGGAATTTATCTAATACATTTTCCTCAAAAATAGAGATAAAAACAAGGATTAATTATCTTTTTGGTTCCTACATTAAGGGCCAAAAGTCAATTTGATCTAGTTGTTTTTTTAAAAAAATAATTTTGTCATAAGTTTTTTTAAAGTATGCAATTTAGTTTCTTCTGTTAAATTAGCGTGAACAACGTGAAGTGGTAATGATGTGACACATAGTGTGGCGCTGTTATGCATACATGGACTATGTAGCTAGGTACAAATGGAATGTACACATAAGTTAGGTTAGGTTTCATTACAGGGAGATTTTCTCCTTTTATGCATGTTGGGTGGTTATTTCCTCCTACATTAAGAGTTTCTCAAAGGCTATTTTGTAGGAGAGTGAGAGTTTTGCTCTGATGTGCATGAATGTCTCAATATCAATCTTCATTATTGTGTAGCTATATAGATGGGGTTTGCATAAACATTGTAAATTTACCTTGAATTGTCTAATACAACTACGAATGCCATTGGTTTTCCTTAATTGTCAAGAATTGGTTGATGGTAAGTAGCCACAATATGCAAACCAGTCACACTTTTCTTGGGCTCCAATACACTTAACCCTAACTCTCCTATTATCATTCTTGATGATTTTTAAATTTCTCCCATATTGGACAATATATGTTCTTATTGTATCTTTGAAAGTTTCCTTGTTTGTGAAATAGGTACCTAAATCCTAAGGGAAATCTGCCATCTTTTTGGACATTGTAAAAGATGGAAATTGACCACCGTTACTTCCTAACCTATCATCACCTTCTTCACTTTCTTCCACACTGTCCAATTCCTCTGACTCTCACTCGATATTTGACAATCCTCTATCATTCACACGTATATTTGCAGTTGGGTTATCATCATCACCCAATGATTCTAATCATCTGCAGAACTAGGTTCATAACCTTTCATGGGATTGTTTACATTTCCTTTACTTATCTACCTCTTCCTTTCTAAAGTAGTCCTCACCTCATTAACATTTTCAACCTCAACAAACCCATCAATTAATCCCTCACCAGTTGCATTCTAAGCCTCACTCTGAACTTCAACTTCCACAAATTCAACATCAGGTTCCCTTAACGATGAAGAATCGTGTCACACATGACCAATATCATAATCCTCCACATCCTTTATGACATATTCACTCTCAGGAAAAATATATGCCTCATACTCACCCTCCAAAAACTCATTATATAAGTCATGAAATAAGTTGTTATCAACCTCACTCTCATTACCTTGACCCTCCTAACCCATGTGTACGTCATCATTACCATCCACACTCTTTGAGTCACCCTCATTAAGTCCATCATCACACTTAACATCAAGGTTGCCAACATCAGCCTCACCATGACCCTCCATAGCATCACCCTCCTCAACAACATAAGCTCAACATTAACCTTGGCATGACGCTTTCCAGCATCACCCTCTTCAACAACATAAGCCTCCTCAACATCAACTTCCTAACCATGATCCTCATCAACATGACCCTCCTGACCTTCATCCCTCCTTAGCATATGCATCTTCACCATGAACCTCTCACTATCACCCTCATTAGCATCAAATTGATCACCATCACCCTCATCACTATCATCCTCTTCAACATAACCCTCGTCACCCTCACCCTCGTCACCATCATTGTCATAGTTAGGCTCGCTTTGAACCCCTCTATCATTACCACTTTCAACCCTATATTCTATAAAAATTCATCCACAAGATGAGCCTATGACAAAGTGTGTACTACAAATAAATGTACTTCACCATGTTTGTTTGCAATGTTCAACATATCAATTGTATCACTATCATCAAACAACAAGTGCAACTTATCTTCTAACACACAACACCCACCACGTGAATATTATAACCCCTTAATCATTAAATAGCCCATTTCCTTCAAAATGCCTACTATCTCAAAGTATTGCATATATTTGAGCCATATGACCATGTAGTTGTCTAACCATCGACACATCTTACTGCCAATATTTAAAAAAATTCCTCCATGGTGGACCACAACGTCAAAAAATCCTTTATACATCATAAAAAAATAATAAAACCTATCCCAATCAAATATGGATATGCACACAAATATCAAATAAATTGCAAAGTAATCCTTCAAATAACACACAAAAAAGAAAATGGTAGACCACAAAAAACAATTTTTTGCACATGGTGGGACCCTAAATCCTAATTTTACTCTAAAAGTAGCCTGAAAGTAATAGAGTACATAATAAACCGCATATAAAAAACCAAATGGTACTAAAAGAACAACATTTCATTCCCACCTTAAATCTATAAAGCCTTAATCCAACCAATCCCACAACAATGAAAGTGAAAATGAAGAATAACTTATCTTACAAAGACAATAGTTAACCACGAACTGCAACACTCGAACGCACCACCAACAACACCGCAATGAACACCACAAAATTCCTAATACAACACTCAAAATCTTGCAATCACTGCTTGCCGTACAACCTTAATCTCCTTTCCCTAATTTTGTTCTCCTTAAAAGTTCACCCAAAAGAGAGATTTTCCACATCAGAAAATTCCTTATACATGATGTGTCCCATTTGTATCTAACTACATAGTTCATGTGTGCATAATAGTGTCACTCTGTGTGTTACATCATCATCACTTAATGTCGTTCATGTCAATTTAACAAAAGCAAAATTGCATACTTTTTAGAAAAACTTAGGATGATTTTTTTTAAAACTACTAGATTAAATTGACTTTTAACACTTAATGAAGTGACAAAAAAAGTAATCAGCCTAAAAACAAACTACACTAAACACTTTTTATCCCACAAATTTAAGCAACTGTCTGACTCCAAAAAGAACACAAAAGAATATGTATGTGTAACAAACCCTATCACATACTAATATTTTGTCTATATCAAGGTTATTTTTATATTTCATTAACTTAAGGAAATTATGAAACTTTATTGTTTCAAAATCATTCATTCTATACTTATTTGTTAATATATACAATTTTATCACCAAAATGGATAGTGTGTAAATTATTCATTTTTTTTCATATCAAAATAGAATTTTAAACATTTAAATGTCAATTTTCTAAAAAAAAATGTCACTTGATTAAGATATTATGGTTTCAATATATTTTTTTTTCAAATGAGAGAAAATTTCTTCATCCCTTACGTTATACATACACTTGAGTAATTGAAAATATATATAATGAGTGATGTTTATTTGAAGAGAAAGAATTGATACTGATTTTTTTTTTCAAAGATCCAAAGTAACCCTTGAGAGCAACTACACTCCTAAAGAAGGGATAATAAAGAAGGGATAATTGATTATGACTCTTCTTTATTTGAGAAAAAAAAAACGTTTTGAACATTCAGATTATCATAGATGAGAAAATCATTTTAGTTTCTTTTCTTGTTCAAAGTATGAACCCTATTACACAAAGAGAGAATACAATTTGTTACAATATATTCTCTTTTGTTATTATTTATATTGTAAATAAATACTATCATATGTTTTTTTTATCAGTCTTATCATTATTAATACTATTTTATTATTTTCTCATTATTACTATCATTTATCAAAAATAAAAATTATTAATATATGACAACTTATAGAAATATTTGATATTGTTAAATTTTTAATTTAATCCACTCTTAGAAAAAATTAAATAAAAACTAATTTTTGAAGAAAAAAAAAAGTTTCTATATTAACTAGATTAAATACTATTCTAAAGATTAAAAAAATTATTGGTATCTAAATTAATTTTTATTATTAATAAAATTTATAAACTAGTTTATAAATTGATATTTAATTAGTTACCAATTAATTTAGATTCTAAAGTTGGTAGTTAAAACTTTAGTATCTAATTAGATACCAATTTATAAATTAGTTTATAAATTTTATTAACAATAGAAATTACTTTAGATATCAATAATTTTCTTAATCTCTAAAGTAATATCTAATTTAGCGAATATAGCAACTAATTATTTTTTGTCCCTACACTTGATTTTTATTTAATGATTTTTTTTGTAGTGAAATAAATACAACTAGTAGAATTTTTTGGACGAAAATTTAACTTTACTTAATTTTACAATATTCTAATGTTATTTTTTTTGTAAAAAACAAATAATACTTATTTTTATTTTTGTTTTACTTGGTGAATTGACTTATGTAATATTTCTTTATTTATAAAAAATTAAATGAACTAGATTGAATCAGTTTTTTATTACAAGTATAATTGGTTATCTTAATTTTAATTTTTTTAGACAATGATACATTTTATGTTTTTTAAAAATAATTATGGTATTTAATAAAAATCCACTTATAGTGAAAATTTAGTATTAATTTAATGAAATGTTTAGTGAAAATTTATTTTTTTAATAATTAAATTAACATATAAATTACAAATCTCAATAGCTAATTAGATATGAATTTAAAAATTAATTTATTAAATTTTATTATTAAATACTAATAATATTTTGAGTTTTTAAAATAATATTTAATTTAGTTAATACAATGACTAACTATTTTTTTTTATCTATGATTTTTGTTTAATATTTGTGTTGTAGTGTTGGAAACACTTTTTTAATTTAGAATGAAGCTAAGTTTAAATGAAATGTAAGTTTTCTTGAATTGTGTAATTGTATGAGGTTATTTAGCTATTAAACATAACCTTGTCTTTTAACAACAACAAAAGGACAATGAATTAATTATAATATGATGAAAACAACTAATGATAACCAAAATCCATGACTTTATTACTTATCTTTTGGGCTACATTTAAAGAGTAACATTCACACTCGTTTGCTAAAAGATTAAAAAACTATTACGTAATCACAATTTTTTTTAAGCTGACTCGTGTTTATAGCAATGAAGAATAAGAAAATAATATAGATATATAGATATATATTTTTTAAAAAGTTGATGAAGAATGATAATGGTATTTTAAGTTATATATAATAACTAAAAAAATTATTATTCCTTTTAAATCTAAATTTTCTATTTTTTTAAAACTTGTTTTACTACATTTTTTATTTTCTCATTTTGGAGCCAGTAGACAAGGGATAACCAAGAGTAGACTTAGCTTAAGAGAATTTTGATAGGGTAATTTTTTTTTGTGTTCAATTAGGTTTTTAATTTTTTTTCTCTTTTTTACTACATGTAGTCCAAAGGTTATCACATGTATAATTAAATGAAAATAAGATTGATCTCTTAGTTTAAGTTTATGATTGTATTTATTTCACTACAAGATTTTTCTACCAAATTTAAAATCTAAATAATTAATAGTTAAAACTTTGGTAACTAATTAGATACCAATTTAAAAACTATTTATCAATAATATAAACTAATTTAGAAATCAATAATTTTTTTATCTTTAAAATATCCTTAATTTAGTCACTATAACAACTAATTATATTTAATTTCTAAAATGGATTTTTATTTAATGATTTTCTTATTGTTATGTTTAGCTCATTGCAAATAATATAGAGAATCTTTAAACATCCTTAAGTTATTTTTTTATTAAAAAAAACAGAGCTCCTTAAAATATGAAACATTTATCGGTAACTGAGGTTAACCTAAACGAAAACAAAGATAAACAACGTTAGAAATTGAATAAAATTATATATATTGAAATTAAATTATTGATTTTGTTGCAATTGTGAGACATTTTGTTAAAATGGTTGAATATTTTAAAGTTTGTAGTAATAAAGAATTAACATATTGTTGGATTGATAGAGTTAAATTTTTTTAATATATTATTGGATTCTGTTGTATAAATTTTAGATAATACTTGTTATTGTTCGAACAATTAACATCCTAGATAAAAAAAATTCGTATTGGTTGGAAGTGTACTTGCAAAAAACTCTCTGACAATCAAGTAAGTGTTTTGCAAAATATTTTTTTAAAAAATTAAAAATTCATTAATTATAAAAAAAAACTTATTTTTGTTATTGAAAATATTTTATTGTTTCAATTCATTTAATTAAGATAAAAATATGAATTCAAGTATGAAGGTTGTTAGAAGGCTTGATTAAAATAATTTAAGTTTTGTTTTGTATCTATTTTTCCTATATATGTATGTAAATGTATCAGAGTATCTTATCAAAATTTTGCTACAAAATATTTTAATAAAGATACCAATCTTTTAACGAGTATCTTATTGGAATCTCTTCTTTATATTATTTTTTTATTAACAAATTTTAAATATAAGACTTTACTTAAAACTAAATTCACCATCACTCTTAATATTGAATCTTTTAGATGATTAAAATATTTTTTTTAGTACATTAAATTCAATTCTTTTAAAACAAAATAAAACGATCACACTGCAATAATGAATGAGTGAAATATATATTTTTTTTGCACAAAAAATAAAATAATAATTATTTTTATTTACGAGGACTAGTGGGTAAATCCACCCCACCCCACTACGTAAACTACAAATTATGCGAGATAAAACTAAATGGATAAATAAACTAAATTAATAATACATTTTTTTTGTCCCACATACTGAGGAACTCTTAGAGGATAGAAATTAGATCACCATTCAAAGCTTCATCCATAATCTCTCCTTCTCTGTCACTATTTAACAAGATCTAACTCTGGAATCAAGATCTCAATTCTCCCTGTATTTATATTTTTTATGAACATATGCCGACCACTCTTTTTTTTCTTTTTTTTTCTCTACCATTTTTAATTCGGACTTGATTTTGACAGTCATGTAACTCTTTTCGCTGCATGAATTTGACAGTGACTATACTTTATAAAAATATTGAAATATTTTGTAGAAAAATAAAAAAATGCATAAATTTAATATATTTTTTTTAAAAAAAATTCAGTCTATAATTATTTATTAAAAAAAATGGAAGGAAGTGACCGTGGTCCTGGTGAGAGAGAGTTAGGAGCCTACGTAAATACCATCATAGGATATGATATCATAGTATAATAACTTTTCATCTTTTGCACTTTTTAATTATTGTGATCGCCTTATTACTTTCATCACAGCCTATGGTGATTTCGTCGTGGGTTATCGGTTACTCTCACTTTCTCTTTTTCAAACAAACCACCATGCCAACATTATCTTTTCTTCTCTTCCTTCTTCTTTTACAGGTTTTTAAAGTTCTACTTGTGCTACTCTGACGTGTTAAATCAGATTAAGACAAAGCTTAGTAGTAAGAAGACAAGAGGTTAATGGTCATAACGCACATACATTACTATAATAATTTCAAATCAACTATTTTCTATCATTTTTAGTTTTTTCTTCTAATTTTAAAAAGCACGTTAATACCCAATACCATTTTTTTTTTAATTGTATAAAGCAGGTTTAGCACATGATAAAAGTCGTCCCACCAAAAAGATAAAAAGTTGTAGCACTGACACTATTGCACAACACTCCACAGTTAAGGTCTTAGGAGTCAAACATTGTCTTCTTCATCATTATCTGTACAGTACGGATGTCCGGCAATTTCTCTTTCATACTTTAATCACCAACTATTTCTATTCTTTTTTTCTTTTTATTTTGTTCCTGCAGTTTATTTTATTAAAATAATTACTACATTAAACCATTTATGTTTTTTTTTATTACCTTCTGTATTTGGCGTTGTGTGTGTTGGAGACCTAGAAGTAGCACCAAATTAATATTTCTTTGTTTGACTAATGCTGCGACACGCAATCACAAGCAACAAAACTGTGCTCATAAATTCTTTATTGTTTTTTTATGAAATATACCTAAACTCTGTAAAGTTCTGTTACATAATTTGTAACCACGATCTAATTCAAATAGAAAATGAGATTGATTCGTAGTTTGACGTGAATGTGGTTACTGTGTTGTCAAATTCTTTATGTTCAGACGTTTCTCCTGTCTCCGTTATTAATTTAGAAAGAATTTATTAATAATAAAAACTATTTTAAATATTAATAATTTTTTTAATTTAGTTAATATAGTAATTAATTATTATTAATATTTAAGATTAGTCTTTATTATCTATATATATACGTGGATCTAGAATCTTTAACATTACTATAAACTTCAAAGCCTGAAACGAAGTTCAGTTTACCAAAAACCCTAAATGCAATTTAATTGGATGCTAATGTAAAAAAAGGCTTATAATGAAGACAGTTTTTCTAATTATTTATCATCGTTATGTGCTTATATGACAATGGTTTGAATCGTCATTAAATATTATTTTTTAATAACAACTCTATTGATGACCATTTAAAAACCGTTGAGTCACTATTTTTTAACTATGGTGTTATAGTGATTGTGCAGATTCCATTTAAAATTCAGGAGTATTATTGTCTCATATAGCAACACACTTAAACCTGTCAAAAAATATTTGAGTTTTACGTTAGATGTTAGTTTTTATTTTACTATTCTTGACGAGTCTACCTTTCCGAGAGCAATGCATAGACAAAAGTTATTAGAAAATTATTAAATAAAATTAATTTTAAAAATAAAAAATAATTAGTTATTATATTGATTAAACTAGATATTATTTTAGATACTAAAATATTTATTGATATCTAAATTAATTTCTAAATTGGTATCTAATTAACTACCAATTATTTAGATTCTTAAGTTGGTGGCTAAAAACCTTAGTAGCTAATTAAATACCAATTTAGAAACTAATTTAGATATCAATCATTTTTTTAGTTTCTAAAATAATATCTAATTTATTTAATATAACAACTAATTATTTTTTGTTTCTAAAATTGGTTTCTCTTTAATGATCTTCTTGTAGTGAAAAAAGTTCTTGAAAAAGAAAATACTTGGGTTTGATTTCTAAGTATTAGAATAAATGTTTTCATAGGTTACTTGTGGCTTGTCAAAGCACTCTCTAGCATTCTAACCCTTGTTTTGGAGGTTCTCTTTAGTAGAATTTCCACTAGAGTGAACCTAGTAAGAAAAAATGTAAATGTAAGAACATCTATATGCCCTATTTGCCAGTTATTGGATGAATTTGTGAAACATATTTGTAGGATATAAGATTGCAAACAAGGTGTGGAACAATTTAATCTGCTTCATGTTAATAAAAACAAAATTTTGCTTTGTAAAGGTCTTTGGGTTGCAGTTAGTTGGAGTATTTGGGATCGTAGCAATAGAGTTTTATTTAAACAAGTGAAGGTGAATGATGTAGAAAATTTTCTCATGGCTTAACTGAAGACTTGATTGTGGATGAAAACAAAGTTACATGCATTTAATTTTGCTTATTCTGATTGGATTATGAACTCTATTTTGTGCTTGAAAGCATATTCTTAAGTTGTAAGTGCAACTTAGATAACATGTAATGAATGATATCCCCTTTTTTGTTTTGTCTGTGTCTTTTTGGCTACTATGATATATCTTGATCTCTATATTATGATTGCGAATGATATGTGTTTGTCTGTTTTATAGGAGTGTGTTGAAGCAGAGCAGAATATGCTTGTAGCTAAGACCACTTTAGCCAAGTAGGGTTTTAACATAGCAGTTGATGGCTGCCTCTAGGAAATTGATGGTGCTGTCTCTAGGAAACCTTACACGCGGATATGCAATAATTATTGTTGTTGTTTGCACATGTTTTTTTAAGTTGGTGTCACAGTTGGACTTGGGGTAGAGTTACCTTGGCTCTATGGTATCCTAGTGCGGGTAGGTTTTGGTTGAATCAAAGTGATGGCAAGCTTAACCTCTGGTTCAACAACCATGATGCAGTTAAAGCAAAGTCTGAAACCTCTATTAAAATTTCACAACTTGGAGACCTTTCTAAGTACACTAATTTCTTTGAGAAACTGGTTTATAAGACAACTTTTGATGGGAACTTCTCAAACATGTCTATTTATCTTGTTTAGGTGCAACAACCATGATGCATGCTAAATCTTAATTCTTGTTAAGATCTTTTTCCCAATTTTCCCCCTTGCTTTTGCTGTTGGAATGTTATGTATTCTATGGGTGTGATTTTGTTTGTTGTCAGTCATACAACTCGACAAGTTCTCTTGTGTAGGGTGGATGTTGGTGAGGGTAATTTTTTTTTTAGTGATTATTATAATATGTTTTGGAGTAATTATTATAATATGTTTTGGGGTCTTTATTAAGGATTATGCATATACACAACTGTTTTTCGTTTGTGTAATAGGATTGGATACCATATCTATTTATTCTGTTAATAAAAATAATAATTTAAGAAGACATTATTAAATAAGTGTAATTTCCCTACAATTAAATTATTAATTTTTTTCATATAAAAAAGTTATGCAATCTTTAGATTTTAAACCGTAAATGTTGATATGTTTTTAAATTTTATTTTAATAAATCGATAAAAATGAATGTCACTTTCTTAAATGTTCATATATTGTTTTTAAAATTTTATTTTAATAAATCGATACAAATGAATGTCACTTTCTTTAAAATATAAAAGAGATAAACGTTATTTATTAAAAAGTACAAGGTGAGTAAATATTCATTTAAAAATTAAACAAAGTATATATCAATATTAAAACTTAAAAAAAGTTGCAAGTCTTATTCAAATGTGATAAATACCCCTCTCCTAATTTAAATCTTGAACCACTTGCTTAATAAACAAGTAAAATGTGCACATCAAAATTGACTTGGAATAATACAAAGTAAAGTTCATTAATGATAAATAGCTAACATAACTGTTTTTTAATATTAGACCATATTAATTATTAAAACTTTATATTTCAGGCACTGATCCTCCTCACAGAACATATCATAAATGAAGGAAGTGAAGAGCTTTGAGTGCATCCAAAATTGAGATAGAGGATTTATCCCAATTGGAAATTTATGGAAATATCTCAAGGTTTCATTAAAAAAATAAAAATCCATATTATAATGGTAACTACAAATAAAATTAAATAACTGTGATGAGATGCAAAGTATTTAATATTTCAATATTGACTAACATGTTAATCAAGATTATGGAGATGATTATATATATATATATATATTTTTATTTTTTTTTCTATTTTTTTCTATTTTTATCCCCTTCTATTGAAATTTCATTTATTTTAAGGTTTATTTGAATAAATTTTCCCGTAAACATTTATAAAAGAGAAAAAGAAGAAAAATATAAATGTACTTCTTTATAAATTAAAAAACAAAATTTAATGAAATTATATAAAAAAAATCTATAAAATTAATTTATGCATATGTTAATTTTAGACTTATAAGCAATATTTAGGTTATGATTTTCTTTTTCTTTTTCTCTTTTATAAGTATTCCCATAAATAACATGAAGACCATCAAGAATTTTTTTATATATATAATTAGGAACTAAGAAATTATTTATAATTGACAGATTCAACTTAAAAGATGTGTTAAAGATTCTAATCAATTAAAAATAAAAATATTTTATCATACTTTGTTTACAAATCTTGTTAAACTGAACTTAAAACTAATCTCTTAATAATAAAACTCATTTTATATTCGTTGAGTTTGTACAAAATAAAAATGTTGGAACAATGTGAAGTACACGGAATGGTTCATACTTTTACATGCATGCGTACTACAAATTCAAGGAGGAAAATTAAAATCCAAGTAACCCCGGCTTTTAAGTTAAGTTTCACAAGTTTAGGTCTTAAGATTTGACATTAAGGACGAGTTTTAGCATTTTTTAAGAAAAAAAAATAACTTTTGTTTAACAATTATGCATTAACAATACTTTTATTACTTAATAAATAAATTTTGATATAATATAATATAATACATACACATATATATTAATACTTTGCTTTAAAACATATATCGGTACATTTTATAAAATTTAATAGTACGTGTTAGATTTGAAGGGTAAAATCACATATTAAATATAGTAGAAATAGGTAAGATGAATAATATATATAAAAAATTATAATTTTTTTTTATTTCCCTCGAAAGTATCAACCCGAGTGTTTGAAATATTAAAACTAGTGCATGACATTAGTTGATAAAGACATTTAAATATGATAATTGTGGATTAAATATCAATTTAAATAGCTGGATACTTTGTTTTTCTTAGCACAGTCTATGGATGAAGTATAATAATTGATTTTTTTTTATAATATGATTTTTTTTTCTCAATAATGAATGAATTAAATAATTTTAAAAAAAATAATTAAATATATTTTTTTATAATATGATAGTTTATAATTATGATACGATACAATTTACAATGAATATGATATAATATAATTTCAAAAATACTCCATCTCTTTACTGATTCACGTTTGAGCAAAAAAAATATTTTTTCTTTTAATTTTCAATTATAATTTGAGATATAATTCTCAACAAATCAACACTTTAGAATATAATAAGAATGAACATTATGAAATATACTTGAAAAGATGTATAACAGAAGAGTTTGGTGGAAAGGTAGGAATAATGTAAGAATGTTGGAGATTTGCAATCTTGTTTGATTTGGTGGAATATATTGGAAAAATAAAAGTAATATTGGTATGAGTCATTTTCGAGGAGATGAAGTTGTTCTTGTGCAGTGCAGGTGGACATGGTGAAGATATATGCTTTTGTAAGATTTGTGCCGTTTCATACTTTGATTCATCTTTCAGTTCCAGTGACCACAATATCTTTGCGCACTTCAACATTATCATATTAAAAAATATACAAGAATCTTACCTGTCTAAAAAATATTAATATAATCCTCTCTTTTTGTTGATTTATCAAAGTCTTATCATAAAATATTTACATAACGAAAGAAATCCAAGATCAACACCATTAATAATATTCTAAGGTTTAATTTTTTTTTTATAAAATTAGTTAAATTTTAACTTTCACATAAATTTGTGTATTTTTAATTAAATTTTTTATAATTTTCAATTAAATTTCTACTGTTTGATCTTGTTATTAAGTGGCTTGACATGATATTATTTTTTATTGTCATTACTTACTTGCCTTCACATAAAAACACAATAGAATTAAATAGTAAGTTTATCATAAATTTTAATATTTCTAGTTGAATTTTTATTAAAAATAATTATTTTATTAAATATCTATTTTTTAAGTAAGTCTCTACAATCAATTGGGATAACATGATTGTTTGATTTTTATTATGAAGTCATAACTCAAACCCATAAAACCAGTTATGATACTATATTACAAAGTGAATTTTAAGCTCAACCCCATAAAATCGGCTCATGGAATGAGGTTTGCACCCACTTATATACAATGACATAATTTCATCTTTAGTCGATGTGGGATCTCCAACACTGAGTCAGTTTTATGGGGTTGAGTTAGGCTTAAAGTCCATTTCATAATATGGTATCAGAGTCATTTAAAGACTATCCTAACGAATGTTTGTTTGACCTATCGTACCAACCGTTATCAGGCCGTTATTGAACCACCCATAATATGTTATCCCATGCACGAGCTGTCATGCTCGACGTGGGGTGTGTGTTGAATATCTCACATCGAAATTAGGAAATTTCATAGCATATAAGTGTGCAAACCTCATCTCATGAGCTGGTTTTATGAGGTTGAGTTGGACTTAAGGTTCATTTTTGTAATAATTTTACAAACTCAAACGTAGCATTATAAACTGAGAATAAAAAAAATAATTCTTGAACCTTAATTTTCTTTATCAAATTATATTCTTTCATATCATCACATGGTTGGATTGATTTTGTTTTAAATGTTTAATTTAGAAAAAAAATTAAACAATGTCATTCTTTATCAAAATAATTACATTCTAGAGATTTGGTTTTATCTAATTTCGTGGTATTGTACTTACAATTACAAAATTAAACGATGACGTCACTTTACTTAACGACAATTTCAAATGACTAAATTTAATAGAAAACTTAATTGTGTACTTAAATTTTGATATTCAATAAAAACTCAATTAAAAATACTTAAATTTATAAAATATTTAAAACATAAAAAACATATACTTAATTAAAAATATAAAGATTTTGAGTATTCAATAGAATAATTTGTTTTATAAAAATTGAATTGAAAATAACTAAAAAAGACTTAAAATTTAATAAGCCTTATTTATATTATACCATTCTATCTATTTTTATTTTTTTTACTTTAAACACTGTATTACTTTCTTTTATTTTCCTATACTTTATTTGTTACAACAATTTCAATATTTTACTAGACGTATTTTATATATTTTTATACTATTTTCTTGTACAATCTCAAATAAATTATATTTTGAGTACTTTGTTTATTTTTAAAAATACTTGTAAAAATTTATAAAAATTAACCATGGACTCACGAGAAAGATCTATCATTAAGAAAGAAAATTCATAAAACATTATTCTTATGTAGTTATAGTATAATTACCTATCATATAGGAAATTATTTCTAACATCTTTATCTTTTAACTCCTATAAGTCACTGGTAAGTTTCTCACACTTTTCTTATTTGACAAAAAAAATCGTGTTTTTCTTTTCCACTTTATAATATAATAAAATTATATGTGTGTGATGAATTAAAATCAATAGAGAATACAAACACATGAACTATAAAATTCAGAAGGATTCAACATAAAATCATTATGATGTAAAGTTAGAAGAACGTTTAAAGTAGAATGGAAGATATAAAGTTCCATATCATATATATAGAGTTATAAACCGTGAGATTATTGAGGTAAAAGATAATTTCGAGATCAATAAGCTAGGTGAAACAAATGAAGAATGCATTATAAAGATTAACGTTGTGTTTGGACTATAAAGATGATCTGTGAGAATTTGAAAAAGTAGATGAGTGACGATTTAAGAGAAAAGTGTGAAGAAAATGAATATGTTTGGATTGATGTATTTTAGTATGAATTTGTAAGAAAAGTTTATTTAATGTTTTAATTACAAACAACTAAAATTCACAAATAAATTAATCATATATTTTTTTAATTATTTTCATATAAATATATTTTGTGTATTGTTTTTATGATAACTTTGCATGTTCTAACAATATTAACTTAGAAAATATTAATTCAACAGTAAATAATTTAGAAAATTTTAATTAACTTAAATAACACAATTTTTTTCATATTTCATTATCTTTAAATTTTTAACTACAATGATAAATTTGTAAACATACATTTAACACTTTTTAAAAAATAATATAATTTGGAACAAAATCCAAATTATGTAAATTTGTAAAAAAATAAAAATTTATCAAAAAACTGTGTTTGTATTGAAAATAAAAATTGAACTTTTTATAATTGTCAAAAATTTTAGGTGGAAAATTATTAAACATTTTAAATTGTGAAATTCAAATAAATAAATTGAATATTCATAATTTTATAAATTATGATTATTAAATTAATTTGTATTGAATTTAAATAATATTATTAATTGTAAGGACATTCCAGCAGCTATTAAGCACACTCTAACAATTACTAAACACACTACCTACATTTATTAACCACACTTCAGCAACAACTAAGCACACCACCAGTTTTTTTATACACATAATTGATTATGTGACTAGTTGTAATTCAAGCATAATCAATTATCCTTAATTTTTTATACACATAATTGATTATGTGAGTAGTTGTAATTCAAGTAGAATCGATTATGTGAGTAGTTGTAATTCAAGCATAAGCGATTATGTGAGTAGTTGTAATTCAAGTAGAATCGATGATCCCTATTTTTTTATACACATAATTGATTATGTGTGTAGTTTTTCTTTAAGCATAATCGATTATGCACTAAATTTTAGCCTATAATTGATTATGTGAAAGGAAAAATTGATTATCTCCTAGTTGTGCTTCCTTTGTGTGTGTTATGGAGATTTGAAAATGGCTTCACTTCTTTGTACACCTTCATGCACCTTTCAATGGAACCCACAAGCAACGACAACGCATTCCTACACCATAATCTAACCCAACCTCACCAACACGAAACAACAAATGTCACTCTACATGGAATCTCTGCAGAAAGCACATTATGCCCACATTTCATGCATCATGCACAATTCATTTTCAGGGGCAAACACGAAAAATGACATTATTGACATGGATTTCATATCAAATCTCTTCATCTATACGAGGTCCACTTATGAAGCACTCTACCCCTTTTTGCGCCTTCAAATCTTCGCAAATTCGTTGATCCAAATACAACCTCTCCTGCAAATTCGTCGTCATCAACAATACATTTGTTGATACAAACACAACGTAACGGAAAATGCGTGATTGGTAACTGCTACTACTTATTGCATTATAAATAAGACATAAGAGACATGTGTTAGATGATATGAGTACAATTATCAATGTTGTAGACCAAAAAACACCAAACAACAAAGGAATTTTACAATTTGTAATGCTTGCTATACCAGCCTACAAATGGATGAATTGCTACTCCTATATAGTTTCTTGCTCTCGAGCACTTGCCTTTCCTTCCCAGTCTTTTCCATGAATATGAAAATTAGTATCTTTGAGTGGAACATATAGCCAGATTTAGAGATGACCCAAAAAAGTACTATCGCAGTTCTGGAATGGTGTTAGGTTGCATCAAGAGATTAATATGACCCATTAAAGTGTTTCTTCAAAGCGTCCCTCTTTTTTTTGCAGAGAAAACAACTTATCTTCTCATTTTAAACTCATAACCTTTTGATTCACTATCAACTGCAGATTCGTTTCCATTAGTTGAATATCTTCGGAATCCTTCTTTTTACCTGCATACCTACGCATAATACCTAACTCTGGCCAAAAAGTTGTAATCAAATGTAGATATAATAGGTTGTGTGGAACAAAAAATATAGCCATAAGATTTTAAGGTGTCTCATTTTAAAACAAAGTTTTAATACAAAAATTGGGATTAAGATACCAATATGAAAAAGTGAATTATGATTTTGAAAATTTGTTTCTTATCCAAGCTCATACCTTTGCTTGTACAACATAAAGAACATGTTGAGCATCCACATTTTTTGTTTTGAGAAATAACCAAGTTTCTTTCTTTCCATATGGTTCACACTACTATTATCCACACCCTTTTCCAAATCAAATTTTGTCCAGAGTTGAACATCATTATTTCAAATTCATTGAAATTTTCCTTTGCTCTATTATGTATAACAAAAGACATACCCAGCCATAATTGGCACATGCACCAAACAAGGTGTGAAAACTCACACTAATAAAAAGTGTAAAGTATATTCAGGTTTAGCATTACACATAGGGCATAAATTGTTACTAAATTGAACTTCCCTCATGTACAAGTTAACTTTTGTTGCAACTCTATCTACGAGAACTCGCCAAGCAAAATATTTTGCACTTGGTAGTGTCTTGACTTTCCACAGTCAGGAAATGTTTCGTCCTTTTCTCCTAACCTATAATTGAGGAGAACATCATAAGCTAATTTAACAAACAATTCTTGATTTTCACCTACTTTGTAAATCATCTTATCATTTCTATCCCTATTTATATGTATTTTTTTTTGAAGATCTTGCATTGACCTATTGATTATGGGTTTTTTCCATTCAAACCATCGTCTCCTCCATGCAATTTGTCACACCTAATTTTCTCTATTCCAAAGACTTGCTTCTGCTACTTTAATGTTCTTGTATACAACATTCCCAAATAGTCGAGGAAACAAATCCTAAAGAGGTTTCTCTATTAGCCATGCTTCCTCCCAAAACAATATATTTTGACATTTTCCACATCCTAGACATTGTTTTCACCATACCAATTTTTGTTTCTTATTTTTTCTATATTGTTGATATCCTGTCACGACCTTGACCCTTCTACACAGTTCCCTTTCCTCCAATAGGGTCATATTACCATACTTAGATTGTATAATGTCTTTCCATGAACTATTAACTTACAACTCTAACCTCCACTTTCGCTTGGCTAATAAAGTTAGATTAAACATTTTTAAGTTGATTGTTGAGTAAATTTGTTGAATTAATTAATAATTGTGTATGAAGTCTAACACTATTGATAATTTAATATATATATATATATATATATATATATATATATATATATATATAAATAAAAGATTTCATCCTTATACCAATCTTTCTACTTAAGAGTTCAAAGTTTTGCAAGGTTAGTTGTGCGCGGAGTTTACAAAATTAATGTACCTTATTAGTTGAGGTTAGTAATTAGTAGCAAACCAATAAGTCAGACACTTAGATTTTGAATCCCTATGGCTTGCAAGGCAGGAAACAATGACCACATACACATTTCACTAAGAGAGGCATTGAATTATAATAATTCATGCACCTATAAATAAATATCTAAATTCTAAAAAAACAATTCAACTTATTTTTTGAATGTTATAACTAAATTCTAAAATTTCTCTTAAACTTGAAGATTTATATCGTTAGTTTATTTCTATATAAATATTTATAGAAAAAAATGGAAACGCAACTATTCTTACAAGGTCGAATTTCTCCAAGAGTGACTTCTTTTCGGTCAGCTTCTAGTCTTCTAGGCTACTAGGTGCTTGATGACATTTTATGACAAGCACACCGCGTTGTCAGAAGTAATAATGTGTTCCTAAGGACGAATATCGAATCCACAAGGAACAATTGAATAATCAAGTAAAATATTCACTAAATTAAAACAAAATAATAAAGGTTTGTTGGAATTTGTTGTGATGACAATGATTAACAAGAAAACAAGGCAAAAAGTTGTTGCTTCAATTGGAAAAATAGGGATTAAGTTTCATCCTTCTCACTCTTATGTATTTTGATTAGCATGGTAACGTTATGTCCTTTGATTGATATTGATGCCCGTATAAAATTCATTTATATCGATTCTTCGCATATAAAATTATTAAGATGCTTCCTAAATATCGATTCCTCATATATTTATAAAAACAACTTAGAATCAAGCTTAGATGTTGATAACAATTAACATTTCAAGTCTATTCCTAGCACTCAAACATCTTAAGTATTATTGTTTAGGTTAGAACCATAAAAATATTTTCCAGTTAGATTGAAGATTATAGACCAAGAACTAGAAACAAAACAATAATACCAATAATCAATCAAGAACAAAATATTATATTCAAATATCACCTCAATACATAGGAGTTTGAACATATTACTCCCAAATCCACAGGGTAGAATTAACCACACATCTTCTAGCACCTTGTATTATCACAATTGGGTTACAAGTCACTCAATGGTGTTTTCATCTCAATCTTGCACACTAGGGTTGAGCCTCAAGCCCCCTATTTAACCTAATTTGCTAGGGTTAGGTGACTTCTTACGCTGCGGTGATTGACTCATTTGAAATATAAAAAGGCCTAATATCTCTGGCGTTTTCTCGCTTGACCGAGCAAAGTATTGATGTTTCCAATGCTTCTGGAGTATTCTCGCTCGACTCGCTTGAGTGAGATTCTCTATTGCTGAGTTGGACTTTTTGTGATTTTGTGCGTTCTGGGGCCTTCCAACTTTCTCCTTTTCGCTTATATTATTCTTCTTTGGCCCAATCATCTTCATTCTTCCCTAAAAATCTGAAATTAACACCAATTTTGGGAATAAAATGCTCTTATTCTAATAAAGATCATAAAATATGCAAAAAGCTATAAATTCATAAATTAAGGATTATTTTATATTTATTTTATCAATTGATACTCATAAGTGTCTATATTTTAATATGAAATATGAATGAAATTAGGCACTTATCAGTGCTACACTCATTCCGCCTTTCAGTCCTTCCACTTCTACCAAAAATGTTCTTACAAGGCTAGATTCTTCTAAGAGTGACTTTTTCTTTGTCAACTTCTAGTCTTCTCGGCTTCTAAGTGCTAAAGTCCTTTTATCTTTTAGTCATTCCACTTCTACCAATGATGGAGATACCTGCAAAGATACTCCGATGCTCAAGTTAGTCTGAGTACAATCTATAAATGTGAGAGTTAAAAATTACCTGTGATTCTTGAGTGTCTTTTCTATTTATACTTTCTGGTTGGATTTATGGATCCACACATAAGGTCTAAAAGAAGGTTAAATCACATATTAATCATGTTTTTGCAAATAATTTGATGTGATATTGACTAATAACATTTTAGGCTCTTATAATTTATAATTTATGTTACTTATGCCGAGAGGAGGATGCGAGCATCCCGTGTTACAACAACCCTTATGAAAATGAAAGTGGTGAAGTAGATTTAAACCTAAATGGGGGCGTTCATAGTGAAAGTAGAGTTCCATCCATTGGCGTTTGTGAAAGAATAACTAGAAAAGGGTAGGTCCTAATCAGAGACGTAGCCTTTAGGCTTTATGTGTTGTGGCGTCTGACAAAAGGAAGTGTGAGTGTGAGATGAGGAAGTAGGTTGGATAGCTGCATCATCTTGCTTCTTCCCACGTTTGTCCTATCTAATTATGCTTCCCATTCCTCATAAGCCACATGCATGACGTGACACTGCACCATCTACTTTCATTTTCCACACAATCAACTTTCGGTTTCTACTCCCACTTCTACCCACACCCTCACAATTCAGCATGTGAACAACGATCCAGGACTTGCATTTTCAAAAATCTCCATTGCTATTCTTGTCACCCTAGAACCTCTGCCTTCAAAACAGCACCTGCTTATCCACCAAACTATATAGCTTATGGTGGTAAAGGACAATTGAACTCTGCTTACACCGGAACACCTATTATCTCTACGAGGATGATTTCTTGATATATTTTTGAGTAAAAATTCTTGCTTTTAGGGTGTTTGATTTAGAGTAAAGTTAAAGATATTTTTTAATCATATGTAATTTGCGTTTTAAGATGGAGTGATTTAGCTATTTTATAACCACCTCTAAAATGATTCATTATTTATTGTAAAAAAAAAAAACCTCAAAGACAAAACAATAGGAGATTAGAATAAAATATGCATTGCCAGTTTCATCTCAATTTATTATATTTATATTACATAAACTTTTATGAAAAATAATTTTGTTTGAGTCAATTACTTACATACTTGCATGGTGAAAATCTTTCCAACAATTCTTTGGCACGTGAAATTCAAAATGAATACTTTTAGGCTTTGTTTTGATTACATGAGATTGAAAATGGGAGTAAAGCAGGGGAAAGGAAAGAAAGTACAATGTGAAATTATTTCAACGTAGACAAAATTAATGAATTTGAATGAAAAATAGATGATTTAATTGATGTGATAAAATAAGAAAATTATAAAAAAATCAATATGAAGAAATAAATTAGAAATATAAATTAAAATTAAAATAAATTAAAAGATAATTATAAAGTATTAATAAAATCAGTCTCGTAGTGGAGGAAAGAAACCATGAAAACATATTTTTTTTAGTTTGACAAGTAATTAGATACCTATTTAAAAATAAATTTTATTAATAAGAAAAACTATTTTTACTAATAATTATTTTAATTAATAAAATTATATTTAATTTAATTAATGTAATAATTACTTAATTTTAAAAAATAAATTGATTTATGGTTAATGATTTTGTTTTTAGTGTATAATGAGTTATAAATTCAATACTTTCAATTTAATTTTTTTTAGCTTTGTTTCCGTGTCAATTGACTCTTTTTTAATTTTGTCAATTGACGTTTTTTTTCTAATTTCCCTGTATATTTTTTTTAGGAAAAAAATTTATTTAAAATTGACACATAGATTAGGTTTTAGGACATAATCAATTATGAATAAATTTCTTTGTAAATTTTTTCATTATTACTAATAAAATTTAAAACATTGAAATTATCTTATTTTTTTATATTTTATTATCTATTTTTTAAACTTTCCTTGTTCTCTTCTAATCTTGATCCAAACACACAATTAGATAACTAGTTTTTTTTTAATGTTTTTTCCATTATATTTTTTTTTGTATTTTCAAGTTTCTTTTGTATTTTTCAAGTGTAATCCTTAGAAGTATCACTACAAGAAAATCATGAAATAGAAACCAATTTACCAATTTTAGAGACAAAAAATAATTAGTTACTATAGTGACTAAATTAGACATTTTAGTGACTAAATAAATTTTTAGTTTCTAAATTAGTTTTTATTATTTTTAAATGGTTTATAAATTGGTATCTCATTAGAAACCAATGTTTTTGATACCAAATTTAGAATCTAAATAATTGGTAGTTAAAATCTTGGTTGCTAATTAGATACCAATTTAAAAATTATTAAACAATAATAAAAACTAATTTAGAAACCGATTTTTTTGTTAGTTTCTAAAATGGTTTCTAATTTAATTACTATTGCAACTAATTATTTTGGTCTCTAAAAATGAGTTTCTATTTGATGATTTTCTTGTAGTAAATGAAAGTTTCAATATTTTCTTTAAAGTTTTGTTTAAACAAAGGAATGAAAATAAAATTGTGGAAAAAGAAAAATGTGTGTTTGGATCAAGAAAAAAAAGTAAAGAAAAAAGAATGGAAAATTTAACAAATATGATAAAATAATTTGTTGTAATTGATATATTTATAAAATAATTAAATTCTTCCTGTCTTAAAAGTGAAATACCCTCAATCATAATTTAAATTATTGCATTTTTTTAGAAAATGTTCCAAATTAAATAACAAACTGAAAATAGCAACTAAATAGTTCCTATAAGTTTCATTTATGCATTAATTACAACAGTACAATTAAATTTGAAATTTAAATAATGTGTTAAATATTTTAAGTGAAAATCCAAACTTAGTTAGAGAATATATTGTGTATGGATGAGCCCTAGACATTGTATATGTTATTTTTCCAATGGACTACACACTAGTAAAAAAAAAAAACCTCTTCAGTAGTTTTTAAAGTTCTTAAACAGTAATCTTGCAACCATAATTTATTAGCACGTAGTCTATGTTTTTGACTTAGTAAAACACATATTAAAAGCTTTCAATTAATAACAATGTAGGATAAATTAAGCAGACACAACTTGGAGTCCATGGATTGGTAAGGTCTTAAATAAATAGTCACAACAAAAAAAATAAAAACAATTTTCAACAATATAAAAAATCAAAATCGATTATAGCATCTTACATAATTAAATCAATTATGATCATAATTGATTAAGTTTAAAAAATATTAAATAATCGATTATGATTATATACATAACTAATTATATTATCATAATACTTTACTATAGTTTTAATTTCAGTAACCTTGTAACATAATTCATGTAATGTCTCTTAATGTAGACAATATAAAACAAAGATAAATAAAATAATATTACCTAAATCAATATTCACCTAGTATAGGAGGCTTTTCTTTCACGAATTAAAGAAAAAAAAACATAATTTTATTAGGAAATAAAAGTCATTATTTATATAACTTAATTTCCATTTAATGTTTTACAAGTATAAAATAACATATGTTAGAAGGTGTTTATTTTAATAAATTTAAAGTTTGACTTTCAAATAAAACACATTAAAAAAAATCAGGTTGGGTGTTTAAAATTTGGCTTGCAAATTAATTTTAATAACTTTATCAAAGTGGAGTCCGACGTAATTTTTTTAGTATATATCTTCGTGTTAAAATATAAGTATTTGATTTGAATAAAAAATGAAAAAAATAAGAATAGTTTTGGCCAACATGAATTAATCTTATACATATGATTTAAATAAAATGATAGTATCATGTTTAATAATATTAGAACAAGTAAAAAAGAACTATAAAGCTAGTTAACAAAACTTCTTATATTCTTAACTCTTAATATTAATAAATAGAGTTATAATCAGTGTCAACTGTAAACTCCTTGTTTGCTATGCTAAAAATCGTATTAACTCTTAACTGATCAATATTCATAGTTACATAAATAATTAAATATATTTAAATTAAATTATTATTGATATGAATGTTACAATATTATAATATAATTTACGTTAAAAATTCATTTATTATATAAAAAAGTTAATAATAATATATCTAAATAGTTTTTTTACTATATTATAAAGTATGTAATTTAGAAAAAAAAAATCAGTTTTAAATTATCCTGGTCTTTCTACTTGCGGAGGTATTTTTCGTGGGGAGTATGAGGAAATTTATTGGAGCTTTTTCTGCGTTTCTTGAAGTTCATACTGCTCTGGTTGCTGAGTTTTATGGGGTTATACATGCTATCGAGGAAGCTCAAAAGATGAGGCTTACTAATGTCTGGCTGGAATGCGATTCTGCTTTGGTTTGTACTGCGTTTACTGCTAGGACAAATGTTCATTGGATGCTTCGTAATCGATGGAATGTTTGTCTTAATTACTGTGGGAAAATTAGGTTTTCAGTTACTCATATTTTTCGTGAAGGAAATGCGTGTGCTGATAAGTTGGCTAATTTAGGATTTTTTCATAGAGAATCTTTTCTTTGGTATAATAGGCTTCCACCTTGTCTATTCTTATAATTCTTTATGAATAGGTATAGTCTACATATGTATCGTTTTTGTTAACATATGAGTTTTGGTCTAGTCCTCCCGTATTTTTTTTATTTTTTTTTGTTTAATAATACTTTTTTCATGTGATGGTAAATGATTGTTGTTACTTGAGGTGTCAGCCTAGCTTAGAAGTGACATAATAATGCCTAACATGAAAGCTTTTATTTAAAAAAATATATCAGTTTTAAATTATAATATAGTATAGGGATGAAATTGATATTTAACTCTTCATCAATAAATAAATGTCTATTCTCTCATTATCAATTTAACAAATTTATCACTGACGGTAAGATAATCAATGATCATGAGATGTATGATTATAAAGCAGCCATGTGGTTAATGACCCTATTTTGATACATGCAAAATATTAAATAATACAATTTTTTGTAGATAATAAACATAGATTGCTCTGTCCCTGTTGTGGAATAAGAGAGCTCAAAGAACAAAACAACAAGGACAAGAGTTCGGTATTTTCGGTATGATAGTTCCACCACTTGCTATTCCATTTTGACAATATGGACAACAAAATTTGTCTTGCACCAGTCAAATCAAATTTGATAAGAGAAACTATAAATATTTTTAAAAAAATATATTCTTTTTTAGCAGTTAAAAATTAATTCATATACATGTTAATTATAGTTTATATAATTTTCAAAAAAATATTTATAATTTTTTCCTAAATACTTTTACAACCTTAATTAAATATATAAAAAAAGTAAAACAAAAGTATGCAAAAATGGTGTCTCCAGGCGCGTAGATATTACTTTGGTCCCACTTCATCAGAGTTATTTTTGTTTTAAATTATAAGCTGATCAAATATAAGTTATTTATATTATATTATTAATGTGAGAAGGTTTAAGTAATAACTTTAAAAGTATTTAGTGGAGAGACTTAATAAAGGTCTTAAATTTAAGATATAACATACATATATAATAAAAAGAGTATTAAAATTAAGATACATGTTTAAGGTGACTTTTAAAAAAAAAATATCAATAGAGAAAGTAGCTTTACAAGTGTGGCATTGTGAGTTGCATCTTTGGGAATTTATTCAAACGAATGTTGCAGTTAGAGAATAAAGATGAATGAATGGAAGAATTGGGGGCACTTCTTTAGCTTTTTTAATGTTTTTTTTTTTTCTGTCAAATAACATTTTGCAGGATTCATGTTTGTTGAGGAATGAAAGGAAAATAAGAAAGGAATGTTATTAAAGTAAATATATGATATAAAAATAATATTTTAAGTGTTAATTTTTATTTTTTTTATTATAAATATTGTGATGTTATTTTATCTTTTATATAAATATTTGATTTTATTTTCTTTATCTCTGCTGTGAAGATAATTATCATTGGGAGAAACTAATTGAAATATATTTAGAATAATGATAAGTTGACTATTCACTTTTTTATATATACCACAATGGTGGTAAAAATATTATTTTTCATATATTTATCCTTTTAAAAATTTGGTATTATTAGTTTGAATTTATAAATGCTTGTCTTTACAACTAAATATTTGTATTAATATTTCTTTTACATTAATCTTATTATAGATTTGAAAATTAAATACTATTTACTAAAATGAGACTAATTAAGACATATACTAATATTGAATGCTTTAATTACTCATTTGTATGTCAAATTTTATTATAAATCTGTGAAGTTTATTATTCTCCTACAAAACTTTAAAGAAATATCTTAATTTTTTAATAGACACATTTATAACAAAATTTATTTTCTTTACGTATTTTTTTCACATTTTGATATATTACTACTGATGTAATTAACGTTCTAAATTATGTAACTATAAACATTTTGTACATATTAAATTTCATATATTACTTTTTAGTCTCAAATTAACTACAATTTATTTATTTTTAGATAAAATAAGAACCAAAATAAATAAAAAATATTTATTGAAAAAATTATTTTAAAAATAACTTCATTCTTCAATAATTACATTATTTTATTTACTACAAACAATGTAGATATAATTATCTAGAAGAAAATAAAAAATATATTAAATAAATAATAAAAAATTGAGTCATGGTAAACAGAAAGTTAAAAATTTAAAACTATCATATTTTAATAAAAACGGTAGATAAGTTTTTTTAATTGGATCCCCTGAAAAATAAAAGCTTAGCCTTTAACTTGAAGGAAGAGATTGCTCTTCCACCTTTGCATTATTTCATCTCAGTCATCATTGCTCATCTCTTCTTGCACGCTTCTGCTATATTTATTTTAAATTTTAGATCAATCATTGTTCATGCTCATATAAAACTAAAAAATTAATTAAAAAAGATAAAACTGCCTCGTCAGATACCCGGCAAATAGTTAATAATATTTTAGTTTATAATTTCAAGTTGATCAATTATTACATTTGAAGTTTTTACTGACACTAGCTAGTTGATAAACTAGTTACTAAATATAAAAAGTGAGGTAAAAGAATATAATTACATTAGTTTTTTTTGAGAAAAAAGGTAAAAATAGGAAACATTCAATCATACAACTAAATAAAAAAAATAAAACAAAGGAGAATAACACAAAAATACATATCTCACTTTTATTCTAGAAATTTTTAGCGTATATTTATTATTAACACTACATAATATGAACTTATATTTTTGTATGTGATTTGGCTGAAGTTATTGGTTTGTTTGCTAACTGATGTAATGAAAAGATTGGTAGAAAATGATGAGTTCAATAAGCAACTTTTCACGAATCACGTGACAATCAATCTTTAAATGTTTTCTTCTTTCATGAAAGATCGGATTGTCAGCAATGTATAATGTGTTTTGACTATCACAATAGAGGACATGAAACTTAGAAATAGGAATTCTCAAATCATCAAGAAGGAAGGAAAGCCATTAAAGGTCGCAAGTGGCAGAGGCAAGGGCCTTGTACTTAGTTTTTGCAAAAGATTGAGAAACAATATATTGCTTCTTAGATTTCTAGGACACCAAAGAATTGCCAATAAAAAAGGTAACCAGTGATGGAACGTCAGGAATCAACACAAGTAGCCCAATCGACATCACTAAATCCACAAAGTTGTGTTGATAACATGTGACTGAAAAATAACCCCTTTCAAAACATCCTTTCAAATATCAAATTACTCTCAAGACAACTTGAAGATGACTCTGAATTGGTGTGACCATGAATTAACTGAACTGTTGGGTCACGAAGGCTATATCAGGTATAATGTTGGTTAAATAGATGAGACATCCTACCAATCGCCTATATGATAATGGATCATATAAAGGTTCACTAGAGTCTCAATGAAAACGCATGAAGTCATCCAAATGAGTGGAAAAGGGTTTGCTACCCATGATACCAAAATCCTTAATCAAGTCCTTTGTTGGAGTGAGCAATTCTATTTCCAAAAAATATTTCAACAAACCAAGATCCTTTATATGGAAGTGAGAATGGAGAGTGGCTTTAATCTTAGTGATTTCAGAAGCACAATTTCCATTAAGCACAATATCATCAACGTAAACAAATAGAGCAATGAAAGTAGAACCAATACTTTTGATAAAAAAAAACTTTGATCAGCATGGACTTGGCATGTCCTGAAGATAACAATAAAAGAGATCATATTTATCATATCATGTACGAATTGCTTGTTTCAGGTCGTAGAGAAATTTTTTGAGCTTGCAACAATGATTAGAAGGATAACCGAATAGTCCAGGAGGAATCACCATATAAACATCCTCTAAAAGATCCTCCAAATAGTCCAAGTATCGGGGTTGACTTGATGGGTAGCCGTGTTTGGTATAACATGTCTCGATAGTGTGGCCAATGCAATGGCAATAGACACATCTTTTGTTGGAACTGTAACAAATATTGTTTCTTGGATGAGGCTTAGGAGGTCGGTTGGTGTTGTTATGCCCCTTATCGAAAGGGGTGAAACTTGAATTAATGAAAAAGTTAGGTTTTGCTTTGACAGGGGGAAGAGATTGTTGATGCTCTTGTTGCACAATCATGGAGAATACATGGGAAACCTGTGGCAAGGGGTACATAAGGAGGATTTGGAAACAAATGACAAAAAATTTATCCTCTAATCCTTTAAGAAAGTGAATGACGAAATCTTGTTGGTGATATATCGTGACTGAATATTCACATTCTAAGAAAGGATAACAATTATCAAGCTCTTCCCATAAAGATTTGAGGGAGAAGTAGTACTTTGAGACAAAATGAGAGTCTTATTTTAAGTCATAGTTTCTTCGAGCTGTGAAATACGAAGAAGATCACTATGAGAAAAGCATTATTTGAGGTCATTCCAGATAGTTACAACAGTCTCAAAGAAAATAACACTTTGAGAAATAGGTTGAGACAGAAAGTTGAGAAGTCAAAACAAGATTAAGGCATTACATTGTTCCCAAGTAGCGTGTAGGTTCAGTGATAGCCGTAGTGAAAAAACCCATTTTATTTTTAGAGATTAAAGTCATACGAATGGCACGGGACCACGAATGATAACTTAAGCTAGTTAACATAGGGGTAATGGTTACGAAATTGGGTTCTTCACTGGAATGAATGTAATAAGGGTTGGAGGGATGAAGATTAGGATATGTAATCCTATTGTGAAGGGAAATTGTAGGATCAGTTTGAGAGTGAACGTTGGACATGAAAAATGTATTTGTCGAGCTCCAAAAGGAGCCCTGATACCATCTGAGAAAAGAATGTAAAAATGGGAAAGACTTCAAAGCAACAAAATTATGAAAAAGTTTGTTAGATTCTATTATGAAAACAATGCTCAAAATATATACAACTCAAAAAAGAGACAAAGGAGAATATCCGAAAAATACAATTCATAGAGGGCTACACCTCATTCTTTTTCTATAAATTTATAGAATATATTTAGAGCGAAAACTACATAATATGAGTTTATTTATTTCTATGTGATTGAGCTAAAGTTATTGGTTTGTTTAAGCTATTGTGGAGTCTTTTTTTAATTTTATTAAATAATAAATTTGTATTTCTTGGAAAAAATATATTATGTAAAATTAAAGCTTTTTAAAATAAAAAAAATTGTGTGAGCTACATAACGTTATAAAAGTATGTATATACAATGGAGAGAGTAAAGAGAAGAATTGTGTATAATATGAAAAAATTATATATATATTTAAAAATTATAATTTAGAAAAGGTGGTTAATTTTTGTATCTATCGGTAATGTAATCGAAAATATTTAAAACTTAACTTAACGAACAATATTAAGTAACCGAGCTCTTAATATCATAATTGACTCAAGTATTTGAGAAAGTATTTGAGAATCTTATGCAAGTGAACTTCCCTTCCCTCTTTAGTGATCAAACAAGGGCAAAACCCAGTTCACAAGAGGAGCTACTTGTTTCTCCACTTCAGTACTCTCCTGGTTGTTTTGGGTAAGAACATTTTTGAAGAAATTGAAAGGAAAAGAAAAGGAGGCATAAAAGTGGTGTATGCTTGAGGCCTAACTAGAGTACACGTGTTGTGTTACGGTTGAAAAGAAGCGACCGAAAGGAACCAAACTGTTGCAGATGTATACATAGTGACAGAGATATACGAGTGTGAGATGAAACATTTCAATAAGGCCAAGATTCATTCCATTATAAGTTTAATTTGAATTCCCTGTGTCATCCATCGCTGACTAGGCTCTCTTTCTATGAAAGTGAGTGGTCGCATCAGAAAGGTGGAATTTAAGGAGAATGAATAATGTTGATAGATAAACCTTCCCGTCTTAAGCTCCAAACCATAGCATGTGCTCAAACTATGGCCCAACCACAACACTCCACACTTTTTTATTTTATTTTCTTAAATGCTTCTATTATAATGCCAACTCCATCTCACGTTCAATCCTTCAAAAGGGTTTTGTTCAAGTTGAACTGTATTTGTTTTAGTGCCTACTATCCCTTGTCATCATCAAGCTGTGGGGTTCCTCGTTTTTCCAACAGTAGTGGATTATCGATTGTTCAAAACTACTTTCTGTTTAATCGTCAATCAATCTCCCAAACAGGTTTTCCAAAGTAAATCATCTCAAGTAATTCAAAACGCATCACCATTCTTAATGAATTGTCACTAATTAGGTGTCAAACACCTTTTGTTTCTGTCCACCCATTTCTCACTGAGCTTCAGTTTCACCATAGAATCAGTCAAATTATTCACTAGTAACTCATCACACAACATAGTCACTAAGACCTTCCTTCATCTAAAAACAACACTCCAATTTGGACAAATCAACACTTCATTTCTGTACTTAGACCTTTATCTAACCCACTGTCTAATTTGGGCACATCAACGATTCTTTTCAACCAAATCAACTTGTTCAGCTACAATTTGGTAGCTTATAGGTATGCATAATTACAACATAACTCCTTCTACATGTCTATTCTACATATAACTTTGTTTTCTGATAAAAAAAATACAGAAAATGTAGTAAAGGACAACGAACCATCCTAAGAATAGAAATGTTAACATGCTATTCTAACATTTTTTTTAACATTTTTTATTAATTAGTAAGAAAGGGCATAATTATGAGTAAGTTTCTAAAATTTAAATAATTCTGTGGTTCTCTATATAGATTTTGGTTAATATTGATGTTTTAAGCATTATAAAAAAAATGAACTACTAGCAAGAAAGTTATGTTAAATAATAATAAACAAACAAAAAAAATAGTTGAGAATACTTAGGCCTTGTTTGATAAAAATTCTCATAAATATTTATATTAAAAGAAAATCAGTTGAGTTTTTTCTTTAAACGAAAAACGATTTATTCATCTCATTGTTTTAACGAAGTTGGATGAGAAAGATTCTATAAAATGTAACCACGCAAGCGACTTTAGTTTATGGAAAACGTTTAAATCATCACTTTACAATTTTAGAGTTTTTTTTTTTAAATTATCACTGGTGGCCGTCACATTCTTACATTTAACTATGTTTAACCAACAACAAATTATATTTCTACATTTTTACTACGTAAATATTATTTATATACTTAAAAGTTGTTTGTTAGAGTCACTAATAGTGTTAACCATCAATACTTTAATAAGCACTCTGTGCTTAACAAGTTCGGTCAACGATAATTTCCATCAAATTAGATACGAATCGTATTAGGAAAATAACTGTGTAAAGGAGTTTGACAAAAATGTTGTTTATTGATCCTATGTAAATTTTTTAGTAAACATAAAGTTGAGAAAATTTGAGCTAGGTTTCAATCTAGAATATGTATTTTTATTAAAGTAAATACAACTCAATAACTTCAGCTTTATCTTGATATGGAGCTACCAGTTAATCTAGTAAGTTGTGGAACTGAAATGATTAAAGATTAATAGAGTGTATTTTTGTTATGAGAGTAGTCTCGGTCTCAATATTTAGTCAATGATATTACTTTGAAAGTAATTTTTTAAGATGGTGTATGAACTTTTATGTAAGTTCTTGAAGATTTTTGGAACTTTTTGAATACACAATGAGAATGTTTTGGAACGATTTGTATTAGAAGAAAGTGAATCCGATGTTGTTTTATAAGTGATGTTGGTTTATAAAAGAGAATTGAATAAAAAAAGTTTGATTAGCGTTTTTGGGTTTACCGACAGCCCGTGATCTTTGTGTGTAGGAGGCAAAATGAATGGAGTAATGAATAATTGATTAGTATTAGATGGAAGTTAGAGAAAGGAAGTGATGCAAGAAGGTGTCTCTGTCAAGAAATGAAGCATATTGATAGGAGAAGATTTGAAAGCATATTTATAAAAGGATATATGGGACCATGGCATAGAGTCTCCCAGCTAGGTCATAGCTTTATGGTCCTTCTTGCAATGATGTTTGTGATAATGGCAATGAATGAGTTGAAGAGGAATTTGTGACTATCTGTCATTGGCCGGCTCTTCGTGGCGCACTCTCCGCAACATTTTTTTCTGGATTGCCCCTCCCTCACATAAATCCCGCTCATTCCTTGCATCTAACAAACAATTCGTCACTCGAGCCTTCCATTTCTATTTCTTTTTATTTAATATGCCTTGTCGGTTCTATAACTAATCTACAAACTCACATCCACTATAACGCTACATCTATATCTAATATAAAGAGTTATTATGCATAAACTAGATAATATATATATATATATATATATATATATATATATATATCATATAAATACATTCATATCATTATCATCAATAATATACTTTTCATCAAATATGCATATCACCATGCATAATTTAAGTACTCTTCATACTTGAGCGACTACACAGAAAAAGATTTCCTCTCTTGAATACGTAATCTTACATCAATTTAACAATACAAACTCTAGAGAATAGAGTTGGTTCGACCCTCCCTCGTTCAAACATTCATTACTCATTACTTAAGTGTTTATCGCTTGAACGATATTACTTGTTGCATAATTCAACAAATTCAAGAAACATCATGCACATTACTTCCTCAATGTTAAAGTGACTACATTTTTTTCTAAACATTAACACGTAATTGCATGGTCTCAAATATTTTAAAACACATCGAGAGATATGATATTTTAAATGTCACTTAACCTAGAGGGTAAAGAATTATTTGAATCTCTCTCTCACTTAAGTGACATGCTTTGACGCTTAACCATTTATGTTAACAGGTAAGTGATATTATGAAATTTTCAGTTCATGATATAAAATTATAATAGACCGATGGATTGATTATGAGTTATGAGTTAAATTTCACTGCTAATAAGCTAGAAAAATATTTGCTGGTTTAATTTTATAAATTATGAAATTAAAATTGCTTTTAATTAATAAAATTACTCCATTAGACTAAACAAATAAAAATATGGAAAAATAGTTTGACCTGTATTTTTTAATTTCTTTATCTAAAAAAAATAACGAATTAGAATTACACTGCGATGAAGCCAATTTTCGCACGTGTGTTTGAACATTTCTTTTACACAAACTAAAAATAGCTTCAAACATAATTAGAATGACCTTAAGGGACCATATTTATTGATATTTTGTTATTGTGTAATATGAAATGTACCGTTTATGGAGAAAATAAAACATGCATGGTTACAAATATATGAAATAATATATAATTAAGCTTTTGTAAATCATGTCTTATATGTTGTGCTTGTAAACAGGTTGGTAGAAGTGGAACAATTAATTAAATAATATATATATATATATATATATATATATTTGTTTAGAAAATATAACATAATATTAAAAAGGTGGAGCATTTTGACTTATTAAAAGAGTTAAACTAAAAAAATAAAGGAACATTCATTTTTGTTTATTTTTATTATTGTCAACAAAGAAATGATTTTATAAATTTTGGGTACAAGATACTCTATTATAATATATAGGTACTGTATACTAACAGTCCCTCTCCACTTATCCAAAATTGTTTTGGAAGTTACTTTAATTATATTTGTATATGGTTTTATAGAAATATTAAGTAAGTCAGTCCTTTTTGTCTGTCTAATGTTTCTCCACATATTTTCAATAAAATAGCTGGTTATGACATGGAACTCAAATTTCCAGAAATATTTTCAATTATTGTAGATATTAATTTATATTTATTAAGATATTTATTGTCAGCTGATGTAGAGTTTAATTGCTATATCATTTTTGAACAAAAATTTAAGTGAATTTGTGCATCGTTTATGTTCCAACAATGGCGTGCTTAAAAAGTTTCTAATTACTTTTGTAAGAACGTAAAAATATACAATTAAAATGACACCTAAATATTTTATTATTAAAGTGAAAAAGTTATATAAATAGAAAATTAGTTATTTAGGTTTCATTTTAAAAGAACCACCATCTCTCTACAAATTTCTTTTTCCTTTTCTTTTCCTTCTCTCTAAGATTCTAACCTCCTCGCTCATCTGTTCGACGATCGGAGTCCACCATTAGACTCCTGGCAGCGAGATCTACAAGACTGCCCGATCAAAATCTTTGATAAAGTAAGTTCATTTTTGTTCCCCTTTTTCTTTCCTCTCCTTTCTCTCTAAGATTCTGATTTCCTCGCCTCATCAGTTTGACGACCGGAGTCTGCCATTGGACTCCTGGTAGTGAACTCTACGAGATTGCCCGATCATAATCTTAGATAGAGTAAGTGCATTTTTGGATCATTTTCTGAGTTAGTTTTGATTTGGTTAGGGTTCCTTTTAGTTTAAGTTTGCATGTAAGGTTTTTATCTTCAAAATTAGTCTATGTTAGATCAGGGTCCTAGTGATATAGTTAGATTTGTGATCAGGACTTTGTAGTGCAGGTTAGGTTATCCTTAAGCTTTTGGTGGGTTGGAGCTCTTAGTGAGCATCTGCTCAAGTCAGGTAAGGGAAGCTAGTCTTATTCTTTTAATTAAAACCCTAGGTTAGAAGATTCTGGATGTGGGGGTGACGTGGTCACCAATTCCAATTGTTTTTGCTTGCAGGATTGTCTCTTTTGAAGAG
>Ga0123342_1000515_pt1 | contig 61429 bp, 25 predicted proteins | sample Turbeawhitnodule_FD_89960 | JGI IMG/M metagenome (GOLD analysis project Ga0123342, IMG submission 89960) | Root nodule microbial communities of legume samples collected from Mexico - Turtle bean Mexico white nodule | ecosystem: Host-associated > Plants > Roots > Nodule | place: Mexico: Nepantla... | reverse complement strand
TTAATGATTTGGCATATACAAGTGCGGTTAAAGCAAATAACCGCACTTGTAAATGGTATTTATAAATGCGGCTATATAGCCGCATTTATATTTCTTGATTTACAAGTGTGTGTTGATCAAATGTGGCTATAAAGCCGCATTTATAAATTCGAAATAGCCGCATTTGTTTTATGTTTCTGCACTAGTCATTCTCATATTTTTGTACAACAATATTCTAGCAACAATAGCAACGGAATATAAAAAGGGACTAACATTTGATATCATTATTAGGTAATAGAGTAACAACAGAAGAACTCACCACTAAAATAAAAGAAGAACTAGCAGTTGAGAGGTCCATTATGATGATGATGATGATTATGAAGCGGCAATTTTGTTTCTACTAAGTACCATAAGACTTGTGGTTTGGGAACAATTTTACTTGTATCCCACGATGGACGACAAATGTTCTTACCAGAAAAGAGCGTTAGTCATCCCGAGATGGAAGAAAGTGGTTTACCTTACAAGCTGAGTTATAATCACCAAGTTTGCCGAAGATGATAGGGAAAGATCCAATTGTAAAAGATTCTTCGACGCTTAAATTAGTAAAAGCACGTGTAATTATAAGTACATAAGTGAGTATGAGAATTAAATGAGTACTTAATGTAGGATTAATCTATATTTATAAGTATTAAAAAGACATTTAAAATAAATAACAAATATGATTTATTATCGAATATATATCATTTAATCAATTATTACTGTATAAATATCCAAGTTATAAGGTTGTATTGTATTTGATTTGATTAGATTTTATTATATATATATATATATATTAACTCTTTTGTTATTAAAATTGATTTTAATTATTTTTAGTTTTACCAATTTATTTCTTGGACTATTTAAATATTATCAAATAGATATTCTTATGGTTTACAAACATCAAACTTAACTTTTGAAACTTACACAAATACTTATATACAATGAAATATTCTCATGGTTCTAATATCATATTACAAAGTGGACTTTAAGTCTAACTTAACTCCATAAAAACAGCTCATGGAATGAGATTTGCACCCACCTAAATACAGTAAAATATTCTCATCTTTAGTCGAAATACATCTATAATATTTCTTTTAACATATATTACACAATCACTCCTTAAGTTTAAACTAACACATAATAACTTTGTCTTATCTCCTTCCCTTAAAATGTGAAATGTAGAATATAAATGATACTACATAATATTTTTCAAATAAAATGTGTAACCAAATTTTAAAAATAGGCACTAACATAGAAGAATGTTAACCTCACTAAAAAGACTCTTTTGTAAATGGAGAAAATGAGTTTAACCAAAATGAAAGATTGAGCAGAGGTGTCCAAATGTATAATAGTGCTTCATCACTATTATATATAATATCCACGTTTCTATGTAGTGGATAAGCTTTAGCTTTTAATTTGTTTTATTCAATTATTATTTGTTTTCACGCAACCGAGACAACTCGGTATTATTATATTATTGAATAAAACTGGTTTTATTTTTATAATTTATATAATATTTAGGATTTAGAAATTTATTAAATATATTTTTAATTTTTATTGCTAAATTCGAGAACATCTGGTCAACCAAAAATAGCTGAAATCATATCCAATGATTGACACACAAACTACACATGTAAATCTTATCATGTGCCTTCTTTTTCCCTTCCATTTTTATAATTATACATAAATATGTCTTCAAACCCAATTAAAATGTATACTCATTAAAATTAGTATAAACAGAAAGGTATTTCAAATAAAAACATTTTTAAAAAAATTCTTATAAGTATACACTTTGAATATTAATATTATACTGATTTGAACGTCACGATAATTACACTACAATATCCCAAACTGAAATGGAGACCAAAATACAAAAGAACATTAAAATCAGATCAATCTCATAGAAAAACATTTCGACATAGTAAAGAATACTAATGTTAATGTAATGTAATATAACATTTTATCTATTATTATTTAATTATAATTTTTTACGTTTAATCAACTATTCAAATTTATAACAATCACTTTAAAATTATTTTAATTGATTGTAAAAAATGATATTAATAATACATACATAAAAATAACAGGGACTTACATTAATTGGTATAAATTATTGAAACGGACTTTTAATTTTGATCATGTATTACTTCTACTAGTTCTGATTTTTTTATTATAAGTACTTAATACTTTAAATTAATTATATGCACTATTGATTGGCCGAAGTATAGGGAGAATAGTCAAAAGCAAACTTCTTAATAAATATTTTTTATTAAAATTATAGTTAATTTTTTTACAAATTAGATTTTATTTAAACTAATTTAAATTTATTTTATTTTTTCATAAAGAATTGTATAAAAGTTTGTCTAAGTATAACATAAGATTGGTGAATCTATATATGGTCATTGGTCATTTTTGAAGTAGGTATTTCAGGTAAGACTTGTTTTTTTAAAAGACAAGTTTAGATGGTTGTTGGATGGTTTACCTAATTTTAAAAATTATCATAATCACTTGAATAAGATAATAAATACATCATCACTATTTGGTACAGAAATATTAGCTAGAAAATCTTGCGAATCTGACTTGTTTATTATCAGATATTAAATATGATATATCCTTCAGCACTTATTATAGGAAAAAAAAGTCAGATTAATAAAAAAACATGTCTTAAAATAAACTAATCTTTAGGTGTTGGTTAAGAGGAGACTTAACTGTTCTTAAATGAAAATGCATCTATCATTGACTTATACAAGTCACATACAATAATAAGTTTACTAAAGATAGTTTAAATAGTCATTACCATAATAGACAAGTCATTGTGATATCATGAGGAACAATGATATTAGAACCAAAATAAGAAAAATTATTAAGCATAATTACTCCAAATTAAAAAATGTCACTAGTAAAAAATACCTTAAGCATGATCGATTTGTAAAACTGGAGATAACATTATCTAACATTAAAAGGAATGACAAGGTTGATGATGACATTAGGGTGGTTGTGTTGAAACTTCATCTGCAATGAGTATTATGCTAGAGAAATTTGACCACCATGAAAGTAGAGAGTTGAATTTCAAGAACATATGTTAGTAAGGGTTGTCTTCAGATACTTTGGACAGAGAAGCTCACATGAACATGTTAAAGACGAATTCCAAAACGAAGAAGTGTGAGAAGTAAACCCTCAGAGTTTGAATTACCATAGTTGGTACATTAGAAATGATCACGGGGAGAAATCATTGAAAAGTACAGTGTTGAGTTGTGACACTTATTTCACGTAACCGATTTAACATCTCCTATAGAAATTACAAGAGTTGTGATTCATTGGTGAGATTTTTCCATTGTAGCGTGGTGGTAAGGTGTTCTCCCACTAGCTTGCCTTTCTTTATTTTTAAACTATTTGATTGGCTATATATATACCATCCTCATTATCATCATATTTATTTAAATTTAAATTTTATGCAAGGTTGAGTATTGAGATTACCTCTCTCTCAGGTAATATGTTTCCTTTTTGTATTTTGATATGAATAGGACAAAGTTTTGGATCTTTATTGCGTATCTTTACATTTATTTCAGACCTATATTTTCATACAATAATTCATTTGAATTATATATATATTAGTGTTGAAAACTTAGGCTCATTTTACTTGGCTTAACATGAATGTTTTATGTTTAAGAGAAACTGTATTTTCTTCTTTAAATATGTAAATGAAACATTTTATTTATCAAATAACACTAAATTTCATAATTAATAAAAAAAACCCTGTTTTCTTATCTTTTGCAGTTAAAACAATTAATATGTTTTAAAAATAAACGAATATAAAAGTTTTTTAAAAATTACTTCTAATATTGATATTTGGATTTTACATAAACAGTGAATTACCATGATACTTAATCTTTAAAGGTAGCGTGTTTATTCCTCTTTAATCCTTTATATAATACTTTAATATACTTTTTTATTAAATGTTTTTTCTTATTCTTTGTGGGGGGCAAATTTGATTGCTTGTCTTGGTTGAATTCTTGGACTTGTTAGATCTCCACAAACTCAAAAGGATTTCTATCAGGAAAAACCTTTAGTACAACTCAAGTTTGATTCTTACTGTTAAAAGTTTTCTTTCTTACGTATGAATAATGAGCACCAATAACATTTAGGAATTTGTAGGTTTTTATATTCTGATCCATACCTTCAAATTAATTGGATAATCTTAAGAAGAATCCTTCTACTTATCATCAGTTCATGTCATCACTGAATTTGAAAGGCGAGAGTCAGTTGCATATTTGAACTTAATGGTAAAATGTGAATGTAATAAGTCAATTATAGACTTATATCAAGTTTTAACGAGGAGAAAAGATTCACGTGTGTCTGCCAAACCTATTCTTACGTGGCTTACTATAAAAGGGCAGGTTTCATCTTATCCAATCTCACCATCATCTAATAAGTTGTTTCAAGAATAATCTAAATACTGTTTTACATATAACAAAATATTTTACTTTATGCAATATTACGCTTGCTCTAATTTATTACTAGCCGGAAAAATACATACAAATAAAATGGCATCAACACACTAACTTATACAAGCACATCATAAATTTAAAAAACTGAAACCATCTAGAAAAAAAAAATTGTTTACAAAAATAGAAATATCACATGTACGTGCATCCCTGTAGCTGAGACTACTTGTTCTAACTCCCAGGCTATTCGTGATTCAATGAAACATTTTATGGCGATTTTCAGGGAATTTATTAAAATTTAGTTTTGTGCTTCCTGTTGCTTATCTTTTAAAAAACTGGAATAAGCCCTGTTTAAATATGCTTTGTCCAAAGATAAAATTTACCATAGACGGGCCACAATCGTTCGGAAATGCTTGCTAAACCTTACAGGAAGAAATTACATCCATAGTTAAAATGTACGAAAGTACCCTGATAAAAGATTTTCCTCTACAACTATAAATATAAATTTCACGACTGGGATTTTGCTTTAAATGATTAGTGTTTATTTTCGATGGGGAAATTTTGATCAAAATATTCCCCGAGAGTCTAAATACTTTCCTCGATTAGCCTAAATAATTTCGATCCGCATATGCTGAAGGGCACACATCAAAATATTCAGAATTCGACAGTAACCTAGAACAATACTTACCCATTTCGAGCCCCCAACCTTGAAATTGTTAAAATCTTTTATTAAAGCATGCAGAATTATGAACAAACACTTTATGGTAATGCCTAAAAGCCAACTGGAGAAAGCATATAACATTGGTGTGAGTACACCAGGTGGTGCAAAGAAAGAAAGGATGCTAAAACACCAAGAGAACTTCCAAGAACACACTTCACACAATCATCTGATGAAGAGAATTTGCAGCAGCTCTAAGATCATCATATCCAATGCTTACCTAACCAGAAAAAAAAAAAAAAAAAAGGGAGGGGAGAAGGGGGGCATAGGGGAAAAAGGGGAAGGGGAGGGAAAAAAAAGCGAAAAAAAAGGGGAAAACTAAGTTGAGAAAATACCAAAAAAAAAAACAAAAAAACCAATGATTACCAAACAAAAAAAAAAAAAAAAAAAAAGGGACGGCAGAAGCGGGGCATAGGAGAAAACGGGGCAGGGGACGGAGAAAAGAGCGCAAAACAAGGGGGAAACTTAGTTGTGATAATCCGAAACTAAAAATCCCATGTCCTCAAAAGAAAGGAGAAAAAACCCAAGAATTTCTATAGCACTTCTTAGGAACAAAATCTAATCTTTCAAAAAATCATAAGTCCGTAACCATACCAAGTCAGCACGATAAATGTGTTCCACAAAAAATAAAAATCCCATATTTCCAAAAAAATCCAAAAGTTCTACACCACTCAGCAACAAGCTCGTATTTTTCAAAAACCACGATTAAGTTGTAACACCTATCAAATAAAACAAATTCAACACAATAAAAAACCAAACACGCTCATTAAGATGACACTGAAAGCCACTCTATCTACAAGTAATGGTAAAAATAATAAAAAACATATTTTCTAAAAGAAAAAATCCAAAAATTCTACACCACTCAGCAAAAGGCTCATATTTTTCAAAACCACAATTTAAGTTGTAACACCTATCATATAAAAATAAAAATCCCATATTTTCTAAAAATCCAAAAGTTCTACACCACTCAGCAACAAGCTCATATTTTTCAAAACCACAATTTAAGTTGTAACACCTATCAAATTAAATCAAATAAAACAAATTCAACACAATAAAAAACCAAACACACTCATTAAGAAGACACCGAAAGCCACACGATCTACAAGTAATGGTAAAAATAATAAAAAAACATTTTCTAAAAGAAAAAATCCAAAAATTCTACACCACTCGGCAACAAGCTCGTATTTTTCAAAACCACAATTTAAGTTGTAACACCATATCAAATCAAACCAAACCAATTCAACACAACAAAAAGCTAAACACAATCATTAAGATGACACTGAAAGCCACTCAATCTACAAATAATTTTAAAAATAATGACAAGCAAAAACATCGTGTACTGGGAAACATAAAGAACTAAGTAAAGCACAGACAAGACTGACAATTAAATTGAAGAGCCTACGCAAAATGAAGCACCCAATAGTTTCACGGAGAATTACCTGTTGAAATCATTTGCATTTCAGCATTTACTAAAGTAAAAACTGTAACTCAGCCAATTCTCAAACGCAACATGGTGAAACTCATTGCAGCAACATCCAGGTTCAGTTGACCTTTACATAGAAGCTTTACCTAACCATGACAATTTCTTGGGGGGGAAATAAAAAAGAAAACAAAAGGGCAATGGGGAAAAATGTAGGATAATATAAGCCACCAGATGATGGTAAAAAAATTGAAAATCAGTACAGAGTAAATGCATTCATATAAAAAACAAAGTTAACAAGCCTCCCATATTGCTCTCAACTTGCTAAAAGAAAAACAAGTATGCTCTAAACCATAGAGCATCAGAATCTGACTGCATACCTTAATTTACACAAGAGAAAAATCAACCCAGCATAACTGTATCTCAAAGCTCCAACAGATTTCAATGAGAATAACCTGCATTTGTTTTGGATATAAAATGCCCACCATACCACAAAACATGAGTACACAAAACGGAGCCAATGGTTGGCCACATCAAATAATGATGCTCGCAACTAAACAAGATCATACTAAAAAAATTGACCATATCAAATATGGAATATAAACATAACAAACCAATGAGGAGACAAACTAAAAAGTTCACTAAAGTTTCAATTAACACATTATTGCAGTCCTTTGCCAAATAAGTTTTAGATGCACATAATCGGACACTGGTTTAAAAGGGTTTCTCCCTCCAAACTATCACTTTTGAAGAACTGGAAGCCAAAAATATTAAGACACCATCATATTTTAAAATAAATATCAAAGCCAGACATAACAAAAATTACCTTTAATAAAAAGAATTTTATACTTAAAATAACATTCCAACATACATCAATCAAGCAGTATGCACTGTTGATCATGACAATAACAGGAAACTTCTTGAAACCTTAAACCACACCAACAGCTGTGGGATTCTACACTTGATCTTTTCCAACAAGACCTGCAAAAAAGAAATAAACAACCGAAGATGTTCATAAGCCAACAGAGAATAATCTGGGGACCAATCAAATAGTGGAGGCATCATCCTCAGAAACGCAGCCTTCCTTAGAAAAAACAGTATATTCCTCGGAAAGATCTTGCTCAGGAAATCTTCAACATAGAAAGTCATGATCCATTCAATGCTTTTGAAATAAGATTATACTATAGTGACAAGTAACAATAGTCTTGGGTGACGCCACTTCCTGATCAACATTTGTAAGTAGTGAGCTTCAATTATCCTTGCTCCTTAAATACTTCTGATTCAAGAGCAAATAACAGAAATCTGTACTAATAGCTACATTGTTAGCACTATCAGAAAGCCCGGTAGAATCTTTGATTATCATTAGGAACCTCTACTCCTGCAACACAGAAAGTAGCAAGTATTGAAAAACAGGCAATGAAGGTGTAGAATCACTACTTTTTCCTATATTTAAGGTCATTAGTCATTACCAAGCCAAGTTTGCTTAATATTTTACATTTCCCACTTCTTCGACGCATATCCATCCTGCATCAAAGAGGGTTATCAGATCTTTAACACTAACTGAACAAAATTAACAACGATGTTTGACAATAAGACTTCCTGTACCTGGGTTATCATCAGCTTCATTTGACTCATCTAACTTGTAGTTACCATTCACTGAAGTCAGCATCCCAGTATCTTTCAGGATAATTGGTTCCAGCAAGGCATCTCCAGAAAGTTTTGAGTTTTCATCACAAGTAGTATTTTCTCCATCACTCAAATTATGCTTAATTTCTGCAGATCCAGAATCAGATTGTGATTTCCCCTTTGAATCATAATCCTTGAAATTTCCTTGGAAGGAACCACTACCATCAAATTGTTCTGATTTTGATTTTGGTGGGGTTTTCTTTTGATGCTCGGATTTTTCATCTCGATTTCCGTATTTATCACTAAAGTGATGCTTGCCTTCAGGGAACTTTGACCTGGATTGTTTCACTTCAAAATTTCTCTCATCCAAATTAATATGGGGTGAAGTGCCACTTTTGTCATGCTCACCTTCTAATGATGTTGACCTTGAACGCCTTCTATCTCGATGTTTTGATTTCTTATCTCTATTTTCACCAGATTTATCTTTAGAGCGATGCTTCCCTTCAACAGATTTTGACCTGCCCCTTTTAGAATCCCGATGTTTTGACTTCTCATTTTTGCTTTCATCCACCCTGACTTCAGATAGATCCCTATTTTCTGTAGATCTTGACCTAGAGTGCCTTTTATCACTATGCCTCATTCTTCTATTTCTGTTTTGATCCAATCGCTCAGGTGAATCATGCTTATCATCCACAGATTTAGACCTTGAGCGTTTTTTGTATCTGGATCTACTTTCATCCACTTTTCTTGGGGATGATCGACTCCTTCTGTGAGGCTTTTCATCCACAGACCCTGACCTGGATCGCTTTCTCTCTTTGTGTTTAGACTTCCCATGCAAAATTTCCTCATTTTTGCTAGAATGAAGCCTATCATCTGATGATCTTGATCTTGAGTGCCTTCTGTTTCTTAATTTTTTTTCATCAGTGTTCGGAGAAGCCCTACCTCTGCGACGACTGGGAGAGCCTGAATCAGCACGTGACTGTTTCCTTCCTCTATGAGGTGAAGTTTCTCTATGACGTTTTGGAGAAACAGATGATTTCCTTGTATGAGGACTAACACTCCTACTTTTGTTTCTTCTAGAAACAGATGAACGATGATCAAGTGATCTATCCAAGTCTCGTTTTCTGTATCTATCACTATGTTCCCTACTATCTCTAAAGCGCCTTTCCCTTTCATAGCTCGAGTAATGATGGAACCTCAACGGTGACCGATGATCCCTAGAATGACGAGCAGGTGAATAAGAGCGAGACCTCCTCCTTCTCCGGTAATTGATAGGAGATCTGGACTTTGATCTAGATCTTCCAGGAGGGGGAGAGGGGGATCTGCCAGAGGAAATTAAATCTTAGATTAGACAGAGAACTTTGTAAAGAACAGAGTGTGATAAAGACATGTTTAAATTAAAAATTATAAATAACAAGATTTTTCACCACAATTTAATTAAAATAAAAGTGAATCCATTATCAATGACTATGGTAGACATTAAAAATTCCAAGGCCATCAAAAACATATCTCTACTGATAAAAAAATAAAATAAAATAAAACATATTTCTAAATACAATTAATTTTTATTCAGCGTAATTTTTACTTTATTTTTAGCATCCACATGCACATACATAACCCTATCACATCCAGCTAGGAATAAAAAAACTTCATTTGATTCAAATATTTCAAACTTCTACGTTGAAACCTATAATAATCCAGGACAGTTTGTTGGTCCTAAGAGGGTATCATGTCAATCATCAAATCACAAGCTCAACAACGTATGTCAGTTGAATTTCATATCCAACTATACATAACTCCTCTGATGAAAATCTCCTTTTACAATATCTACACAAGGAAAGCTGACCAATCAACATGGAATTCTCCTAAATATGTCAATTCATACTCCGATATTGTAGCTCCGATCATATAACCTCCAGACCCAATACAATACCACAGGAGAGCACAAGACCCTAAAACTCAAGCAACTTTGGAATGCAAGAGTAAATGGGCAAGAGGCTTAAGTACAGTCATCCACTATTCCTAACGAACAAAGGGCGCTAAAAAAACCAGCACGTCAATCCCCTCCTCAAGTTGAGAATAATAATTATCCAATCTGTAACTGCCACAAATTTTTTTAAAAAAAATATATCTAAGACGAGTTGCTTCCATAGTAAGCCCTGGGAAAATAATTAGGAATTCCGTGCAATCTGCTAAGAAAATATGTTGATAAAATGAATGCCTCCCTAGCAGGCATTACAGTTTACTTCATCTCTTTAGTATAATCCATTACATTCTATCCATACCATTCAGATTTCTGACACAGTTTGATAAAGTAGAGAAACTAGATTATTTAGTTCAATAATTGAAGGTGGTACATAAAAAGAATATGCCTTTTATTTGTCAAAAACCTTATTTTCAACCAAGGTCTCATTAACTAAAACGTGTACTATGTAGCTAAAAATTTATTCTAATAGACTTTAGATATTTCAAGTATGTTCTAACAATAATACAATCCTAGCTATATACTATTGGACCAGCACAGAACCATCTTAAGATTGTTCAGATGATTGCCAGCACAGAACCATTTGGCTGGTTTCAGTTAGGATAGTTGATTGATTGGCACAAAAGTTGCAAGTTGTGCAACTTTTTTCTAAAAATACTGTATCTTCCATAATCCTGAACATAATAACAAATACAGAAACAATTTTCTCAGTTTTGCAAATATTTCTCACACCATTAATTCAAACATGAGTTCATGATTCCTACTTCCAATATATATAGGAAATACTTGTACTGCCCAGAAAAAAATCAAAGATCTTGAAATAAAATTTTGAAATAGAATCAAGAAAAGAGGGCATATGTTAACCTCAAAACAATTCACTAGAGTGAACAAACCTGGATTTTTGCTTTGTCTCTTTCTCTTCACTTTCAAGTCCATCAGGATTCAATTTCTTACTTATTTCTGCAGCTCGGGCAGCAGCTAGCTCTGTGGCAGATTTCATGGTTGCAGCTCGATTAGCAGCCTGCTGAGCAGTCATGGTTTGTTGCATCCTCAATGCTTGCTGGAATTGCATCTGTTGCATTGCAACAGCTTGCTGCATCATCAGAGGAAGAGATGATGAAGCAAGTGAAGAATTCACCACAGATGGCTTTTGTGGAAGTGATTTTGCCATTTCAACATTCAAAGGGCGCCCCCCAACATCCATGTTGTTTAATGCCAGAGCAGCAGTTGCCTCTTCAGGCTTTGAGTATTCTATATAAGCAAAATGCTTTGAATCAGTGATGGTACAATCAACAACAGTGCCACAGAATGCAAAGAGTTGCTTTAGCTGTTCCACAGTGAGAAGAGGGCTAAGATTGCTAACTTGAAGGGTTTTCTTCAATGCATCGTCTTTACTAGACTTTTCAGGAGAACCTGATTGTCGTAACAAATATAATTATAAGAAAAAACTAGGAAATAGTAAAACACAATTGGAAAAAAATCACAGTCAAGCATAGTGCAAAATCAAGGCAAGAGAGCTTTCATCCTGCAAAATGAAAAACTACCACCAATACAAAACAAAATTGGCACGTCAACAGCATACCAGCAGAATCTTTCGCAGACTGAGCTTGCACCTGAGCAGCATGCGCTTGAAGGGCTTGGGCAGCAACTATTGCCTGAGCTGCAGCCATTGCAGCGGCGGAAGGTGCCATAGGAGCTTGGCTAAGTGTTCCCATTGAGGTTGTCGCAGCTAAGGCAGTCATTAGCAAATTATGAGGTGGGTGATTCAACTTACAATCTACTTTTGCACAACGCCCATTAAGGTAATCACGACAAACTTCACCAAGTGAGGCCCCAATTCCAGGCAAAATAGCACCACCAGAAGCTCCAGCAACAACCCCTGGAATCATTCCCAACAATCCAGGGAATGCCCCTGAAACTGACCCAGAGTAATTTGGCATGTTGGGCATAGTTTGATTAACCAGGTTTGGAAATGTAGATGCAGGAGCTAAACCCAGCAGCCCTCCACTACCATTACCTAACCACAAAAATCAAAGCATTGAAAATTGACCACCATGAATATCACTACAAACCAAGAAGCATATGCGCAGCAACAATGATATTTTCAAGTTTTGTTCAAGTAAAAAAACATGTAATATTGTACACAGCATAACATAATTCCAACAATGGAACAGAAGCTTAGCAACAACTTCGATAATTCTCTCTTTCCTTTCTGTTACTACCCAAAACTCCACCTATGCATAAAGAATCCCAAGCCAAAGTAAGAGAGGGTTGCATTAAGCCTTTGCCAGACAAAGTATAACCCATCAATATACTGAACATGAAGTACTCACACAACAGGCATTTAACTGATCAAACGATATAATGTAATCCATATAGCCAACTTCCCCTGGTGGAATAAGACTTTTGTTGTTTGTTTTATCAGTAGTATCCATTATACCAGACAAACCAATACAACACGTGAAAATAAAAACCATTCAACTGGAATTGCTAACCAAACCTAGAACAACTCAAAAGAACCACATCTGAGCAACATATACTATATATTGAAAAAGGTAAAAAACTAACGCAGAGAGGTTTGGTAAACTAGTACCTGCTGCACTGAAAAACACAGGAAAGGGACTCCCCATGATAGGCCTCCCATTACACTCAACACTGACCATATAATTTCCTCGCTTGGGCACCACATAGGTCACAGTATAAGTTCCATCACCCATATCCTTCACCATCCCTTCTTGCTCAGACCCTCCAACACCCAACCCGGGCGTCACCCTCACCTTGATTTGCGCGCCCCCGTTGGAAACCTTCCTCTCATCAGCATCCTTAGCGACCACAACAAACGATGAAGGGGCACACGCCGTTCCGCCGGCGATCCCGGTACCCGCGGCAGTGCACTTGGAGGGATCGACGGGCCCAATGGGCTTATTGGCCAGGTCCTCGTACTCCTCCGACTCGCTGTCCGATTGAACAACGCCCCCACCCTTCTCGCGATTCTTCTCCAAACCCTTGAACGTGGCCTCGAACGCCGCCTTCGCTGCCGCGGCCTTCTCCGCCTCGCTCTTCAGCTTCGCCTCCTCCGCTTGCTTCATCCAAATCGGTTTCGCGGCGCCCGAACCCCGATCCCCCATCAAACCTACCTACAACACCAATCGCCAATAAATAATACCAAAACCTAATTTTGGGGACGGGGAATTTTCGATAAATTTATTAATTCGTAAAAATATGAAATATCTAACAAGAGGAAACCCTAGCATAAAAAATAAAAAAAATTATAATGATAATGAGTATGATTTGGAAGATTGAATAGAGAAAAAGAAAAGGCGTGGAAATGAATTGAAATTATTGTCAGGGTTTGACAGAAGATGGAGGACAAATTGGGAAAAGAGAGAAAATGGGAGAAGGTGTACCTTTTTCTGTTCGTTGTGACGGCTAGGTTTGGTATTGGAGCTTCGGGCTATGTCTGAGCGAAGAAGAATGAGTTAGGGACAGGTCGAGATATATAAGCGAAATGCTACAAACAAATAATATAATATACATTGGGATAAAAAGATTTAGATCATCATCTATTCATACTTTTGCTAGATTAAAATATATATAATTTTATTATTTTTATGGATAAATAATTTTAAAAATAATATAACTTAAAACATATATATATATATATATATATATAATTATTATTTTTTAAAATTATTTATGTATTTTATTAAATTACAAAAATAAATTATTTTTATTTATTAAAATGTATAATTATCCAGATTATATTCAAAGAAGTTATTAAATGATGTATCCTTATATAATGGTGTAAATAACGTATCCAACTTTTAAAAAAAAACATTAACATTACAGTTTTAATTATTTTTTAATAACAATCATTTCGCAAATCATGTTAATAAGAAAAAATGGGTTGGTTCTTATATTCGTTACAAGATATGAAAAATTGTTAATGAAATATCCTTACCAATATTTTTTTGGCAGTTTTATTGAAGATAATGTAATTAATTATTTCATTACAGGGTAACTAAATGTATTTTGGATAATTTAAAATATTAATATAGTTAAAGATATTTAAAATAAGTTTTTGAAAAACTAATTAAATATTTAATTAATTTAATTAATTAAATGTAATTTTAAAAAATTTAAAACAATGTCACTAAATTATATGTTACCAATAAAATAAAATTAATTAAAATAAAAGAGAAAATATCGTTAATGAAAATAATATAGACATTTATCTAGAATCAATGTTACAAGGTGACTCTCTATATTGTCTTGAATCTTCTATATGATTCATGTTTGATTGAAGTCAGAATTTGTGACACAACTAGTGCTTGGTGTTTATTATCATTATGTTCCTTTTCATTTTCTTCACTTGGATGTTTGTGAAGACATGGTTATTCATATAAGGTATTGGATTGTATGCATATAGTGGGGTGGTTAAAGAAGTGGCAAATATATTATGTGATCGAATTGACCAAAATTTAAGTGGAGATGGAAATATGTTAAATGTGAAAGGAACTTTATGTTAAGATGATTATCAAGCATGATGATGAATAGTGTAAAATAGAAAATATTATTGGGTCAAAATAGAATAGGATGTAAATAGAAAATAAGATATAGTGTAAAATAGAGAAAAAATTGTGCAAATAAAAATGTAGGCAAAGAAGACACGAATATCCAAATGTCCTCCCCTCAATGGAGATAATCTTACTCAAATGGAAGCATGTCACTTATCATTCACCCAATGGAGAGGATTTGCAACAATAAGGTAATGTCACTTGTCACACTCTCATTTAAGTGGTTTTAATCAACTTTCTCTTATAAATAGGAGTCTTTTATATATGATTTTTAACTTTGATTTGAGTAATAAAGTGTTGTCCAATTTGTGAGAGTTCAAAGTTCTCTCTATAGTTGTTTTCTTTATATAAATCTATACTCCTCTTAGTAGTGTTGGTCCAACATTACTCTAGAAAGTAAGTATTGGCCTAACCTCACTTATATTCAATGTTATAATTTCCATCTCTTTCCAAATTTATACAGTTCTTCATGCTTTCAATATTATTCATCTTCCATGGAATATATTCAAATCAAAATAAAGAAGAAGAAGAAGATCTACAAATGAATTTGCAAAGTCGAATTGCATCATTTGGTAATCAAACCTTTGATTTAAGAGATAAGTAGCTTATTTTTCAAAAAAAATTCTTATAATTTTCATGTTTTTTATATTTTTATTGGTTGTTTTGATTGTTCACCGATTGATTTTGTGTATTTTTTGTCCGGTTCAAATTCATTATTCTAACTTTAACCTTCATGAATGTGTTTTTAGGTGTTACTGTGTTCATGTGTTTTTGGTGAAGTTTTCTTATAATTAAGTTATTTTGATTTTTATAATCATGAATGTTTTGTCTAAAGTCATGTTAAAGCCAAAAATTATCACAAAATCCACTAGTTAAACTTTTTTTTTCAAATTTCTTCATAGATTAAAGCTCTTAAATGCTTTTGTTTTTCATTTTTTAGTTCTTAAATTTCTATTAGTTCATTAGCAATTTTATTTAAAGTTAGGTTTCCATTATCATCTTCTCCTAAATTTATGTTTGAAAAATTGTCAAAAAAATTTGTGGTGCGAAAAGCAATTTTTAATGTTGTGAACAATAATTCATGTTTGTTTATGAAATTTCATTAAATTTTTGTTGCGCCTTCAATGTGTTCATTTTGTGCTTGAATTTGGCGCGTTTTCTGAATGAAATCACATTAATAAAACATGAGCATATGAAGATTCAACTGCAATCAAAAGATAGTGATTTGGAGATTACACGAAGAAAAACAAAATGACGAACAACAAATAGCACAATGTTGAGTTTTATTTTTTGAAATTGAAAATTGATGGCGAATGCTTTGAATGCACGAGACTCTGATTAATATGGGTATTACAAAAGTCAATTTTAAATTCGTTCAATAGAAATTGAATCTACGTTGATGTGTAAACAAGGATAATTTTGTTCAAATCCTGACAAATTTGATTGAGGCGTTTCATCAAACAACTTGTGTTTTTTTATTGAAATTTTAAGTTGATACAAAATAGTGTTGGTTGAAGCATCAGGTGAAAGTTGATTTTATTTGTTGTCATTAATTTTTGTGAAAACAACAAAATATACATGAGAGTTGTTTTGTTAGAAAGCTATTTATTGGAGTGGTTTCGGGTGAATCAAATTTTAGTGGCGTAAATTGAGTGAGATTTAAATCAATGTGGTTAAATTTGGTTTTACACAACTATGCAAAATTAGTATAATAGGTATTCTCGTGTAGGATTTTTAATTTTTATTTTCCAACCATGTAAAATCAAGTACTACATTTTAGTTTATCAAGTATTGCATTTTTATTTTTCTAACTGTGCGTATTAATTATAGTGTACTTTAGTTACATTCCTCCAACTAATTATTCTACATACATCATGCAATCCATGCACTATATTTATTGTTTTTGTTTTATATTATGTAATGTGCACCACGAAAGCATAATAATAAAATCTTCAAGGTTTTGTTTCACAATGCGCACAAAGTTTTCTCTTTGCCTCTTTTCTCATTGCAAACGACTATGCTTTTGCTTATGCAACTTCTACCTTTCTTTCATCTTCTACCTCCTTCTCTCACATCTTCTCTACTCCAATACACTTCAAATTAGATAATCATAACTATCTCATTTGGAAACAACAAGTCCTTGTCACGCTTCAGAGTATCAATCCACTCGATTCCTAGATTCTTTTGTTGCTCCTTAAATTGGTTGGTTTCACTTACTCCCATCAAATTAGATTTATCCTAAAAAGCATATTATTTCTCACATACTCATATGTCTCACTTTTCTTCACTTATAACATATCATGAATCATTCCATTATTGGTTATCATCCGTTTGTACATGACTACTTACGGTATCCCAATAGTGGTGCATCTCATCACTTCATTCATGATGACACAAACCTCTTTATCAAGTGCGATGATATAAATTGAAGATTTATGACATTTACTAGTGCTAAAAGTGTTACTCAACTTAATACATCTCACAAATTATTTGTTGATGATTTTATTATTATTAATATTATTATTATTAATAATATTATTATTAAGATTATTATTTATAACAATAATTTTAATATTAATAATGATATTATTTTAATTATAATAAATACTATTAATAATATTATTTTTATTCTTTTAATAATATTATTAAAATTAAGATTATTATTAATAACAATATAATTAATATTATTAATAATAATATTTATTATATTTTAAATAGTATTAATAATACTATCGACAAATTTTATTGATAAATTTTAATTCGCTCTTAATTAATTATGAAATTTACTGACGAATTTTATTTCGCCTAATTACTAACTGATATTGATTTGTGCTAAATTATTTTTTATATTTCAGATTCATCAGTAAATTCGTCAATAATTATGAACTAACACAAATTTATTAATAAAATTCATCGATCATTACTAACAAACATAAATTTATTGATAAAATTTGTCCATAAAATCGTCGATAATAAAAAAATTACCAACAAAAATTTAATACATTTAATTAGGTTTGTAGGTTGATATGTTAATATGTTGTAATTCCACTATAATCTTTTCTTACTATTTATTGTGGAGGGAGTTAAATTTAGCACATCATATAAATAATTTTGATATAGAAGTTTAAATTATGATAATTAAAGTATATTTTTTTTTAATATTCAAATTTAAATATAAATTTTTTTAAGTCTTATATATATATATATATATATAAAACAATTATATAAATAAAATATATAATTCCATTAAAGTTATATCATTTTTATAATTTCTTTGATTTGTAAAAAAGATATAGTTATATTATTATTTAGTTAGTTATGTTGTGTAAACAAAAATAAATAAATAAAGTTCACAAGTTTATGTTGGTATTTGATCACTTATCCTATGTTTTCTTCCTATCATATCTTGTTCTCTTATCATAGTCAATAAACAAATTCTCGTTCACGTAGATTAAAATTATAGAAAAATAAAAAATGCAATACAATTAAGTAAATTAACATGTTAAGTTGAGAGAATAATCTGGTTTTGTTTTTCTAAAAATTATATATTGGATTGCAAAATTGTTTACGGTAAAAAGTTACTTAAATCACATATTTTTCTTTAAGGTTTTTTTTAATTGAGGAATGAATGTGTGAGAATTTGAGGTAGTGAATGTGGGAGAAATTGAAAGTAGAGGGTAAAAAAAGTTAGTGTGTTTGGATTGAGACATGTTACGTTGAATTTGTGAATTTTTTTTTATTGAAGTTTGTGAGTAATCTCATAATTACAAATTTACTATTATATTTTAAAAATAAAACAATTAATTATTAGGTATTTTTGTGTAAATTTGAATGAATTAATATTATTAGTAGTATAATTCGATATAGTTTAATAATTTTTTTTTTAAAAATACGAGTTACTTTCGAAAAAATAATTCACATAATTTACATGTAAAATTTTAAATATTTATAAAAATTGTGAATTGTTATATAAAAATAAATAATTTAAATATTAATAAATTTAAAAATTGTAACTAGAAAATCCTTTTGTATTAAATATAAATGTAAATAATATTGTTATATTTATAATAATAATAATAATTATATATTTTGTTTATTATAAATAAATATATATTTTTTATTAAAATTTTATTTTATTTTATTATTAATTATTATTATTATTTCATTTTAATAAAATCTTTGTGATCGTTAAATTTATTTAATAAAATTAAATTTAAAAATAATCTTATCTTCTCAATTTTCCTTTATTTCTCTTCATTTTAAGAAGAGAGGATATTTACTTCACGTTTATGTTATCTTCTTTATTTTCTCAAAAAAACTTGGACTGGATTCCAACCATAAAAATTTATACATGTTCTAATTAATAAAATATGAATTCCAACAATTGAGTTAATTATTATTTTAATTATTCAAAGTGTATCTTTGTTAACTTTTAACTTTTAAATATAAAGTATTTTCACTACAATTTTTCTTTTAATGATAAAATTTCCGCGAAAACCTTGGGAACGTGTTATACGAAATTTTGCTAAATGTCATTAAAAACCACTATTTAACATAGGTTTCGAATTTCAAAACTACATGAATTTCAAAACTTTTGTAAAATTTTATGAACGGTAAAATATCATAGATTTCACAAAACGTTCATAAAATATCACAAATTTTAAAATTTCTATACATTTTTAAACTTTCGTAAAATATTATGCTTTTTAAACTTCTATAAAATATCACAGTTTTCAAACTTTCATAAAAAAAAAAAACTTTCGTGCGATACATTTATCAAAGATTTAGAAAAGCGTATTTTATTCAAAGATAATCTAACCTCTTTTAACAAACCTTTGTTAAAATTAATATAACTTTAGAGAGATAATGTTATTTTTATTATTAATTTTTTTATTAAGATACATAAATTTATTTTACTTCTTTAGTAATATGAGAAATTATTTTTAGTGGATATACTTAGTTAATCAAATTAAATACTTTTATAAGTATGGATCTACTTATTTTTAGAGTAAAGTAAATGAAATTACTTATTTCCATCTAAATTTTTTATTTTATTTTAAATTATTTTTCAGATTAATTAGACAATATGTGAATTTGATTCTTTCTTAAAAGATAACTAATATATCTTCTTTAACTTATCTTTCTTTCTTCTTTATTAATATATACTTAATTGTTATTTTAAAATGAAAAAGAATAGTATGAAAAATTTCTTTACTCAGAAACCGACATTCCAAAGAAAGATTTGTTTTTACAAATATATTTAACTTATTAGGTACAATTACATTATAGTTATTTTAAAATTTAATTATAATAATGTTATAATTAAATATATTTGGATGTACCTATTTATAACCTTGAAATTATAATGAATATTATTTGTAATAATCAAATATAGTTATGAGTTGATTAAAATTATCAACTTCTGTAATAATTTTTTATACTTAAATTAATTTTTTAATAATCTAAATTTTATTTTTTTGGTAATATAAATTTAATTCTTTTAAATATTAATAATATTGTTTAGATAATTATATAATAAATAATAAACATATATTTATACAATTAATTTTTAAATGCATAATTTTAATTTCTATTCAGCATGTATTCTAAATAACATAACTATATTTAAATATTTATTTAAAATTTAATTTGAATCAAAATATATATATATTTTGTTTAGTATTTCGTAATAGCATCAAAATTATAATAGAAATATATTTTTATTGAATCTAATTGAATATGAGTATGTTTAATTTTGCATCTATTTTAATTGAAAATATAAGGTATTATTATTTTTATTAATATTTTAAATAACTAATAAGTATAATATTTTTATTCATAGTTTTTGTAAAAGATTATTATTATTATACTTGTAAAACAATTAAGTAAAAGGGTTATATAAATATATGTTTTATTATTTATTATGTAATTGTCTAAAATAATTAACATTTTAAATAATTAAATTTTATAACATTAAAAAATTAATTAAAATATAAATAAATATTGCATACGATAGTAGTTTTAATAAACTGATAATATTATATTAAACTTTCATATTTAATTTAATTATTTTAAATAATATTATCTAATTATAATATTAATATAATTAAATTTCAAAATAATTATAATGTAACTATATCTAATTAAAATAATTAAAATGTATGTGTTTTATAAAATAATGTAAAATCTTTTTCAAAAGTTCTTTTTTTTTAATGTAGATTTTTCTTCATCTTTCTTCGCAAATCAAAAAGTTTAATGAACAATATAACCTCACATATATATACTTGCTCGTATTTCTTATCAAATCAGTTAATCCAAAATCGAAAATATTCGTGCGTTTTCGCATTAATAAATAATAAATCGCATGAATCAATCTGAGCATAAAAAAGATTTTTCATAATTTTTTTTCATGATGAAACAATTATTAAATACACATGAATGAAAGGAGAAATAAACTGTAAAAAAATGTTAATAATTTTTAATAAAGAATAAAATACGTATATTATTACTTAATTTCAACAATAAATTTAGAATAAAATAAAAGGTTAAGATTGAGGCATGGTTAGAGTAAGTGACTTTTACTCATACTTATACTGATGATTTCAAAGATAAATAGTTGCTCAATTACTTTATTAAGGAAATAAATAAAAATGATAAGTTTTTAATTTATTAAAATAATTTTGACGTAAAATCCTCTTGTAATTTATGACATAATAATCATTTTAACAAATAACAGCCCAATAAAAAATTGTATAAAGTTTTAGTAGTAAGTATGATATTATATTTTATATTTATTATACATATAAACTATTAATAATAGAAAAAGGTGTTAGAAAACGTGAATTACGGAAACTCTTAATTTGGGGTAATTGTTTCAGCAAGGCATGCGTGACAACATAGGGCTGTGTTGCTTCTTGTGTCTCTATTCCATCAGAATTCCATGATCTCTTCTTCCCTCACCTTTGACATCAACGATTAAGGCTTCAATTTTCATGCTCAGCACAACCCTTTTCTTTGATTTTGAGTCATGATTTTCAAGCCATAAAGTTGTATGTGAGGTGTCAACAAGGTGCATAACTTATCCTTCTATGGTGTCTCTATGTGCATCTTTATCTTCATTCCGTCAATTGATTTTCTTGTTTAATTACTAATTTTTGTATGCATATTCAATGGCTTACAGGGTCAAGGGATCGAATTGGACATCTTGGCCCTGCGATTCCTTTGTTAGTTTCATCAGAAGATATTTTTTGATATCATTTGTCTGATTGTGACAAATGGGGGCATCTTCTGACAACATAACCGGGTTTGTTCTGGCTGTCTCTTCCAGCATTTTCATTGGCTCTAGCTTTATAATAAAAAAAATGGGGCTAAAGAAGGCTGGGGCAACAGGGAAAAGAGCAGGTTCATCATTCCTCTCATGTTTTCTCTTTGCTTTTTGGCGTGCCAAGTGTTCAATTATCATTTTTTCAATAGTTATTTTAAACTAATTTTTGTTTTTCTCTGACCAGCTTCGGGAGGGCATGCATATCTATATGAACCTTGTTGGTGGTTTGGAATGATCTCTAGTAAGTGATTTTTTTTTTTTAATTTTTTTTTAATTATTTTAGTTCTGCATTTACTGGGATAATGTACCCTGTAGCATTTTTAACTGCAACACACTTTTGATAAGGTATAATGCATAAGCTGCCTCCCTTCCTGTTTTGATCTATATAGGATTTCTTGCTGTGATAAATTGTGTTGCATGCTTGACCTAATTCCTTTTTAAATGTGTGATTGTATTCATTGTGTTACTTGATATGATATACTTCATTTTGGGCTTTTTTCTTAATCAGTTGTGCAGTTGAGTCCTGTAGCTTCTGTAGAAGATTTTAAGGTTTGGTGGTAATGCCTAGTCACCTTTTTTTAATAATTCTTTTTCTGAGGTAAAGGCCGGTTTTTGCTTGACTGCAAAGGAATAAGATGCTTCAACTTTTTAATGTTTTCCAATTAAATGAATGGTGTCTCGTTTATTGTCTTTATTTCTGTTTATCAGGAAATTACCATTTTACTGTTAAGGGTACATGGATGTAGAATAATTTCTACATATTTGGACTACCAAAAATTATTGATTTCTAAGCGATTTCTATCTCGAGGAAAAAGTATGTAAGAGTAGAGGTATTTTGGTTCTTTTACTCCACCAATAATTGCATTAAGTGTTGGTCTGTCATTATTAATCCTCCCTCCCTCTTCTTATAAAGATACAAACAGTGGAAGGATGACGACTATTTCCTTCTTCGATTCATCTATGGTTTAATCTGATAAATGTTGACTTTAAGTGTTATTTGTTCTTTCTTATGATGGTAGCACTTTACAAGTTAAGAATAAAACCAACGAGCAAAGTAGGTGTACTTGACTTCCGGGATTTTATATTTGACGAAGCTTTGAAAGTTCAAAATTGGGACTGCTTTTATCATAAACTAATGAAAAATTTAGTCAAACGAAGGACTGACTGGGTTTCATACTTTTACATGATACAGTTGGGGGATATCTAATACACCCCTTTTGTTTTTTTCTGCTTGCTTCCATATTCATAAGTTGCCTCTTTTGTTAAAAAATAAGCTTCTAATCTATTCAAACCTGAAGTAATGATGAGCAAACCCTGTTTACTATTGTTACATGTTCAAGAATTGAAGTTTCAACTTTATATGATTATAAAAAATGCCTCGGCAAAGATCAGTGTTGCGCTATCTTACACACGCATATATACATATACATATACATACATATATACACACACATCTTTGTACTCTATAACTAGAAAAAACGTATCTGCAATTGTTCTCACTTACTAATCTATGAAAAATTCATCCACTAATCCTTTTTGTATGCTTAAATTTTCGTAGTGATTGTTGGGGAAATAGCCAATTTTGCAGCCTATGCCTTTGCTCCTGCACTACTTGTAACTCCTTTGGGAGCTTTAAGTATCATTTTCAGGTACGGGACATGATATTCTTCATGGCATTTGCTTCCTTTGAAACAACTGTGGATGGGCATCTTCATCCATCAAATTTTAATTTGGATGCTGCTTGCATTTAAGAAATAGTTGCAAACTAATATCACGATGCAGTGCAGTACTAGCTCACTTTATCCTAAAAGAGAGATTGCACATATTTGGTGTGCTTGGATGTGCTCTCTGTGTGGTGGGATCTACAACTATTGTGTTGCATGCTCCCCATGAAAGAGTTATTCACTCTGTTAAGGAAGTGTGGGAACTTGCTACCGAGCCTGGTAACTTTTAATCCCTGATTGCTTGGTTTCAACATTGAAAGGATTCAAGGCATTCATGTATGATTTATTGAGCTGACATTGACTTCTTTTCTTCATCAACAGGATTTTTGGTTTACAGCTGTATAGTTGTGGTTGTGGTTTGCGTCCTTATTTTCTATTATGTTCCACGATATGGGCAAAGCCATCTGATTATATACGTTGGAATATGCTCTCTCACAGGCTCAATTACGGTATCCATTATGTCTTCAATGCTCATATATGTAGTGTGATGATTGACCATAATATACCTACCCTCTGTATACTTAATTTTGTTCCTTGTTGCGCAGGTTATGAGTGTGAAAGCAGTTTCAATAGCTATGAAGCTTACATTTGAAGGCAACAACCAATTCGTTTACTTTCAGACCTGGTTCTTTACAATTGTTGTGATAGGATGTTGTCTTTTGCAGATTAACTACTTGAACAAGGTAAACTTTGACTTATATCTGTTTGTACATGCACTGTTGGTGACATGTATTCCGAAGTACAACTTGAAATAATTATGCCGAAGTTAAATTTGTTTTTCAAAACTTTCTATTGGTGATTAGAGTGCGAGTTTTGAAAATATTATTTCGTTTTTTTCTAAGATCTTTAACATTTGAACTTGATGATTAGTTTCTAATTTTTAATGCTTAAAAAATATCTAACTATGCTTTTGTACAGGACTTTATCATTTGCTAAATGGAAATGTCTGCTTTTTTAATCTAACATTTGCTAAGTGGAAAAGGTTTTCTATGGTTTATTTATCTTAATTGGCATTGAACTATTTCATTTCCTTCCATCTTCAGTCAAAGATGAATAATATTTTAGAAATAGCATGGCATATTCAGCATTATTGTACACTTTCTTTAATAATTAAAATCAATAACGCTAGAATCCTTGAAGTAAGTGTAATGAGTAACTAGTTCAAGACAACATGCTTATTTATTGTAAAGCTATTAATTTTGGAGAAATATTTCAGGCTTTGGACACTTTCAACACCGCTGTTGTATCACCAATTTACTATGTCATGTTCACAACATTCACCATTTTTGCCAGCATAATGATGTTTAAGGTAACTAATTCTTTTCTATGGTTCCATAGTTACATATTTTATGTTGTTTTATACTTTTCTTTAAAATGTGCTTGGTGATGCTGCTAATTTTTTTATTAAGCAAGTATGCACTAGCATCAGTATATTTTCTGCAACCCCAATTAGGTTGAGACTAGATTTTTTTTTGACACCTTAGATAACATCAATAACCAGCAACATACTTAGATATTATTAGTAAGAAAAATAAAATATACTATGTCGAAAGTACGTGAACACATCTATTATCCTCTCTCTATATGAGATACTTGAAACCTCATTTTCATAAGAAGAGCCATAAAATTCAACCATCTATTGAAAAGTCTCCAAGGAACAATATTAGGACTAGTGAATGCCTAGACTGCACTTGTACAATCACTCTCAATCCACAATTTTAACCATTTCTTTAGGTTTCAATAGCATTCATTCATAATGGGAAAAAGCTCTGGTTCAAAATCTGTGTCTGTCCAGAGAAATAGAAAAAAACCCATCATAGCAATTCTATAATCACAAAAATTCCCACCACAAGCTGCATTCAAGGAATCATCCTTCACTGTTCCATCTTTATTATATTTCACCCATCCACACTCAGGAAGTTCCTAATTAACTTGTATTGCATTGACTTCTTGGGATGACAATCAACTGAAAAAGCTTTGATAATGCTAAATTCCCTAATTATTCATATAACCCCTGCAATGTTTATCGGCTATATTAACGTAAGTATAAATGAGATTCTTAATTCTACCGTAAGATTTTCCAGCATTCTCAAAATGCACTAGATTACTGTTTTACCATATTTCAGAGATGGTATGTATAACAGTTGCAGCCAAGACAACTTTAGCTTGATCACTCCAATAATTTTGTAAAATAGAGAGGATAGAATCAATTGAAGAATAATCAAATATTAATATTCATCAGATCATTAAGCCATTTCCAAAACGTAGCGGCCATGTCATATATTAATTTAGAACAATATCAACAACAAAAACGTGTTTTCACTCGGCGGAATCAGCTACATAATCAAAAGATGCCATTGTGCTTCCAAATCCACAAATTTTGGAATAACTATATTTTATATGAAAAGGGCTAAAGAATATGTAGCACAATAAGGACAAAATCCAATTTAGGTACTTCAGATATAAGACTCTTGTTTCACCTAGTTTTAGTTAGACTACGAAGAAACCAAAACTACCGGCAGAGTAAGAATTAATTTTACGGAAAATGACATTTTTCCTTGCATGATTTGCTTATAACTTGATAGTTTTTATTTGTATATTTCTACTAGAGTGGTAACATTTCTAGATTGTGGATGAATGAGGGTTTATCTCCTTCACAATCATGTTTAGAGTAGGATTTTTAATAGCATTCAAAAGACCAAGAGTATACAGTGTAATCTAAGAAAAATTGAAGTTCTATTAAAAAGATATGATGACAAATAATAATTCTTCTAATGTAAAATGGATTTAACATTTTTAAGGATATGTTAGTGATTACCTAAAAGATGCTAGAGTATGGTTATTACAAATTTTTAGTGAGCAATGAGATCATTAGAGAAATCATTACAGTACATTCTAGAGGACTAATAACATGAATAGAATAATGGATAACGAGATTTTGACAAGGTTATAATGCATGATTAACATCTACCATTGGTCAATTATCTGCATTGCTATATTGTCTTGTAGACTCATTTCATCTGCAGTATTATTGCTCTTGTAATTTGCCAATGGATTGCAAATCATTAACTGCTTTTCTGCTTTGTTGATTTTCTACAGGAATGGGACACACAAGATGCATCACAAATTGCCACTGAGGTTTGTGGCTTTGTCACAATTTTATCTGGGACCTTTCTTCTTCACAAAACCAAAGATATGGGAAATAAACCAGTACAGCCTCCGGTTTTTATAACTCCAGAACATGCGAATAATAACTCAGCGACTTGATAGCCATGTTGGTTTTAAACTCTAGCCTGGAAAACCATGCATGGTTTTTCACATATGTTTCGAAACTGCAGACAAATTTCAAATCATATGAAATTTAAGCTATGTATGAAATTTCAAGAAGGTCAGAAAATGAGCGGTATTTCTTGGTTTTAACAAGCTTGTAGTGTCAGGAAAGTCAAAACAGAAAGCAAAAAGTGTTAAAGAATACAACGAAGCATTTCAGACAATATTAGAGAATAATTATCCCAATCTAGTTTCCTGTAATCTTTTTCTTGGGATTTTCCCTTTGGCAATTTCTATGAGCAGATGATTTTTGTCTGAAATTGTACATAGCTAATACTCTAAAGAGTCTTCATATCAGATCACGATCCTTGAAATCCATTTGAAAGTCTTATGGTCTTCACACCTCAATGTTGTCTTGACTCATGAATAAAAGAAAAATAGTTGAATATTCATTTGGCTGAGTGTACATATATATTTAAGATCAATTAAAAGGATAAAGCCAATTTTTTTAAGATATTTTTTCTAACTACGTCAAATGTAATATGATTGAATAGTGAAATACAAAGTAAAAAAAATATAAAAAAATGAGACAATTTGTTAACTCAATTGGTAGAATTATATATGTTTATAGCAAGATCATAAACTAATTGAATCGTAGCTGACATAAGATAGTAATTGACAGTTTTCGATTCGTATAAAGTTCCTTTACTCTAACATCGTGCCCTCGAACTGAGGATCAACCACTCTAGTTTGGTGGTCAATTCACAAAATTTGAGCACATGAAAACAAATAAAATATATATACAAGAGGGAAGGTTATATTTAAAACTTGTGAATATTTTCGTAATTCAACGTCTGAAGGTATATCGTCAAACACATCTGTTGGCTTAATAGATGCATTGTCAAAAGTTTTTTGCAAAAGTTTTTTTGAAAAGTTGTCATTTTTGTTTGATGCATATAAATAACATGCAATATGAAAAAGGTAAATACGATATGTTAACGAAAATTATGTCCATAACATAATATTTTTTAAGTACTCAGGTTCCTTAAACACTATATTATACCTTCTAAATCATAATGGTCTTATGCTAATATAGATAGTTTCAATAGGTCGTATGCTCCACGAATACACTGTTTGCACTACCACACCTTCCTGGTTTAAAAGTATAGTGAAGAGGACAATCAAGAATAGAGTGTGAAGCTTTTGATTTAATATATCTAGCTAATTTTGTATATTAATCCAGGGTAATTATATCACCATCCTCTATTCTCCTAGGTTTGCCTAATATTTCTCTAGACTTTATGTCAAATGTATCTTTGTAATTATCCATACAATCTTTGATGGAAGACCCTAAGTAAAGGACCAACCACTAGAGTTGTGTCCAGGAGAATACAAGAAAATTGAGACTCAATTGATTTTAGCAGAGTCAAATTTTTACGTAAATTCTCAATCCATATGGAATATTTGTCAAATTTTATCATCTTGGACCAAACTTTAGTTTGCACAATTGTATAAAGTAGAATAAATTTTATTTAAGCTTATATTCGTTAAATAATTTGAACCTTATATTTGAGTCAAGTAGTATATAATTTTGGGTTTAGGTGGGTAGAGTTAGAAATTTCTATTTCTAATTTCATCTTTTTTTTGTTACTAAATTGACCCTAGACCAATTCCCTTTTTATTAGGGAGTATTCAATACATCCATAATTCTGAGTTTCATGTTATTCAGTCCAAGAAACATGTCAGATTCAAGACATCCCAATTAACTGAAATGACAGTTTCTCATTTAGAATCTGTACAATAAATTTTTTGATCAAATCACACATCGCCATATCCTAGACTTTCTAATTAGATTATGGTTAGAATTAGAATTTTTCTTTAAGCTTAAACCAAAAGAAATTTTATAAGAATATTAAAGTAAAATACAAAATATTAATATATGAGATGTGATAAGTGGTAATAGATGCATGGAGAGGTGTGCCCTGTTGTTCATACATTTGAAGAATGTGTTTAACATTCTCAAATTGTATATTTATCACAATCATGTTTGTTGTTATTTGTTGAATATGTAAATAATGTAATAATCATTCCACACAAATAAGGTGATACAAATAGAGCAAGTAATATATATATTTCTATAAGTTTATGACTTATGGCTAACGATTATGCAAAAAAATTGCTAGTAATGATATTATTTTTATTTGTAGGGTTGAAATTGTTCATGAATTTGATATCTGAATTTTTCGCATTGCTTCTATCTCACCTTAATGTTGGAGTAACTTCATATTGGAGCGTCAAAAACACTATAACGACATCAACACCGGAACAATGGTGGATGACACGACTATGGAGAAGATGAAAAGGCGTGGGTAAGGTTCGATGCTACTGACTTTATTTTATATACGTCTTTTGCTACACCACTCTTATGGAGCTGTAGGAATAAGTTATATGGGTACAAAAGGACATTGCCTTAATTAGATTTCACTTAAAATCTAAAATATGCATTTCAATTTTAGACAAACCCATTAAAATATATACTATAATATTAATTTGGATAAAATATATATACTACAATATATAATTGGATAATTATAAATTAAAAAATAAAACAAAACAAAAAAATCGTGAACAGCAGGATTCGAACCTGCGCGGGCAGAGCCCACATGATTTCTAGTCATGCCCGATAACCACTCCGGCATGTCCACAACTTTGATAAGTAATTTCTAATTTACAATCAAAATGTAAATGTAACTGATAAAAAATTGTCTAATATTCTGGAAAAAAAAATTGGCCGGAAAATTTTTGGTTGCAGGCTTGGAATATAGCTTCTGGTCACTTCATTTTCCAGTGAATTATTATTTGGATATTTTGTGGAGAAAAATTAAGTCTCCGGGAAAGTCACGGCGCTCTTGTAATTCCGATTCCGAAACCGGCAAGGGTAAGCAAGCTCCATCCTTCTTCTTTTTCTTCTTTTTAGATTTTTGTAGAGGACATTCGATTAACCAATCGCTAGGTTAAAATTGCGGATTGAAAAGGCGAAAAAAAAAACAATTAAAGCAACTTGCACGATCTTGGCGTTCTCGATGCAATCAGAATCGGTATCCGAAAAGGTTTTGGTGGTCGCGGAGGAGGAGGGGGAAGAAGAAGAAGATAGCGCGAGCGTTAGCGTAGGGATTGTTGGTTCCCGATGATTCCTCCGAGACGGAAGAAATGGACCGAGGCAGAGGAGAAAACCCTAATCGAAAAGTACGGGGAGATGGTGGCGGACGGTTCGCTGGCGAAGATGCGGACTCGCGAGAAGAAGTTCAAGCCGATTGCTTGTCACGTGAATTCGGTGCACCACGTGCGCGATCCCGTGGCGTACCCTTGGCAATGGAGTTGGAAGGACGTTTCGACGAAGGTGCAGAACATGCGGCATCAGTATCTGCTGGTGAAGCAGAAGATCAAGAGGCCTGAGTTTTCGGGGTCCGGAGGAGGGGATTGTGATGATGGGAGTGAGTTTGATTGGGTGGAGGGGCTTACTCATTGGTCTAACTTTCTGAGGTACAAGGATGTGTTTGGGGATGTTGCACTTGTTGTTGGTGGTCATGGTAGCAATGAGTTGATGGCGATTGAGGATGGGGATCACGGGGATCGCCATGGGGATCATGGAGATGGGTTTCTTGCTGGTGGTGGGGGGATGGACTTGGTTGAGTTTGGGCAAATGGGTCATTCTGGGGATGGGGATTTTGGGGCTGCTATGGATGGTGTTGACAATGAGGTGATGGGGTTGGGGTTTGAGTATGAGGCGGAGGAAGGGGAGGTGAATTACAATGGGAGTGGTCGGGAGAGGGAAGATGCGGCGGAGAATGGTTTTGTGTTTGAGGATGGGGAGGTGAATGGGTCAAGTTTGAAGAAGAGGAAGGGGGTGAAGGGAATGGAAAAGAAAGTGTGGCGGATTCTTGGTAACCAACTTGGGCAGTTGAGGGAAATGGAGGCGCGGTTTGAGCAGCGTGAGGTGGAGAGGGAGCGTGAGAGGCAGAGGAGGGAGAACTTGCTAGTGGAGCTTGATAAGCAGTGGGAGAAGAAATTGGAGGAGAGGGACAAGGAGAGGGAGGAGAGGGACAAGGAGAGGGACAAACTTAGGAGGCAGAGGATGGCGGAGTGGGAAGCTATGGAGAAGGAAAATGAAGAGATAGAAAGGAAAAGAAGAGACGAAGAATTGATTCATGAGAGGGAATGGGAGGAAAGAATGAATTGCAGGAGGTTAGAATGGAAGAAGAGGGTTGACGAGATGCTAAGCCAGCACCGAACAGAAATGGGCCAGATGCAGACTCGATTTCTTCATGAGCAACAAAATCTTACTAGCCAATTGCTTGGTCTATTCTCTCAGTGGCCTGCCCAACCTGCTGGCCTATCTGATCATACTAGTGCCAGCAACCATTATCTTTCACAAATGATGCAAAATTTGCATCATGTGAATGGAATTGTTCATGGTGACACTAGGGTCGAGGGAGATAATCAAGAAGATCAATTCATTGTTGATGGATGATGTATCTCTTCTGCCATTTTGCGCATCTCTCTATGCCGGGGAGTCCTGAAACATTTCTGTCACAAGAAGTGTCGAAAAAGTGCACATAACTGTTGAATGCATTTTTCATTCTACTTTCTTCAATTAAGTATGATTGAATACCTTGTAGCTTATCATATTTTAGTGTAACTAATTGATATAAATAATGCTTTTCATTCCTTGTTTTTGTCTGTATCGAACTATGAAACCGAGTGTAAAGGTCACATTTTTTGTCCAATACATGTTTTAATGCTTCGATTCATACTTTCTATAATTTTAAGCCTATAATATGTTCATGCATTAAAGGAGTAATTTTCTGTTTGATTTTCAATATGCTATTCAGCTCTTTATAATGCTCAGGAAACAGCAGATGATATCTAGACTTATTCATCCTCCTATGTTACTGTTTCCTGCTATACTTTAACTGAGTTCATATCCTATATTCTAACCAAATACTAACTATAAGTCAATCCTGGCCTTGTTTTAACCCTTGTGCACGTTTCAGATGTGTTGCAGTGCGATTGGTACAATGAAATTTAAGAAATTGAGAGGTGTATTTAGATTTATATTTAGTTCTTCTCTTTCTTCCTTGCTCATACACTCTTTACAAAGTTAACTTGCTCTTAGTAATCATTAGTTACCTTCTTATTTGGATTTTCTTGTGTTGATTTTCTAGTTTTGATTTGCAATATTATGGTAAGGAGCTACGAATGAAGTTGATTCGTAACTCTACTCGTATATTTCATAGAATATTTTTAATTTATTCCCACACCTAAGTGAAGTGATTGGGGGTGACTATTATTAGCTAACAATAACTATTAACAACTTTCTGCCCCCTTTACTGGAGTTCCATGTTCTTTGCTAGTTGTTTAACCACGAGACTTAACATTTGTTTTAATTTACAGTTACTAACTTCAACTATTGGCATTGACTTTAACTTGCAACCATGTTTATCGCTGTATTAATTTTTAATCATCAAATGTTGCCTAATGATAACTTTTGGGCTTCTGTCATAGTATCCTAACTTCCCTATACTTTTTTTGGGTAGAAGTTTCCATTATTTTTAAAAATATACATAAACGACTTTTCAAGAAGTTAGAAAAGAGAGATTGAACTTGTTAGAAAGTTGAGGTAAGTTGATTTTATATTAAAGGAATAAGTTATATGTTCATATTTTCTTATTTAGGTAGACTTATATCCTGGTAATAAAATGATAAAAATATACTAACTCCCAAGTCCTAACGAGAATGTAGTTTGCTAGAGCTCCATCTGAAGGCCATGGTTCTCAACAAGCGTAATGCAAGAAACTCTTTTAATTTCTCATCCTATGATATTTTAATTTATATAATTTAGATTATTAGTGATGGAGCATCATCAAACACATAACACATTGGTTCTTTGACCGGGGTCATGGCTTCTTTTGTGGAGTGTAACTTCTTAATTTTTCTTACTCATCTTCTTAATCTTATAAAAATGTAAACATTAGGAGTAGAAAAATATATAGGGTTAAAATTTTATGTGTAAAAAGATAGATGCATAAGAGGGTCAATCTGCGTCTAATGAAGGTTGACTTAGAAAGTCAAAGTCCAAGTAAAGGGTTAACTCTGAAGTCAAGATGCAACCCTCTCTCTTTATTAGGGAAGCTAAAACCCCAATTGAAGAGCTTGCTTTTGAACATCCATTTAGCTCTTAGATGGCCTTGCCTTGGAGCGTCCATGCTTTGTTCTTATGAAACTAATATAATTTTTCTTTCATAGCATTCACCTAACTTTCATCTTCAAGGACCTCATTTATATTATTAGGTACCATTTGTCAAATCACAACTACTTGATTTCTCACTTTAGATCTTGTTGAGACGCCTCTTTTAGGATCTCCTATGATAACATTTTCTGGGTGGTTCTTGACCAGCGTTGTGTGCCTTCCTGTTGGTTCTCCAGACTCTTCAACTAGACCATCTACTGCTCTGCTTTAAGAATCTAGTGTCTCTTTCTGATAGTCTAAGGGCTTTTATGGATCGTTTAGTGCCTTAGATTGACCATCTAATATAGTTAGATATACTTGTAATTCCTACAAGAGTTTGTTTGCTTTGATAATTTTTTACTAGACTTGTGGTCATTAAATCTCACATGAATGACTTCCTTAACAATTGAAGTTCTAGAGTTGTATACTTTATGTGCCTTAGATGTTATAGAATATCCAAATAAGATTCCTTCATCACTTATGGAATCAAATTTTCCCAAATTATCTTTTGTGTTCAAAATGAAACATTGGACTCCAAAAGGATGGAAATAAGAAATATTGTTTTTTTCTTCTTCCAAAATTCATAAGGAGTCTTAGTTTCCAAGGGTCTAATGTAAATTTGATTTTGTAAATAATAGGTTATGTTAATTTCCTCTACTTAAAAGTTCTTTCAAATGGAGTTAGCATTTAACTTCATTTGATCCATTTCATGTAAAGATTTGTTCTCCCTCTCCCTCTGAACAACACCATTTTGCTATAGTGTCCTTGGAGTAGAAAAAATATAGTTAATACCAAATTTTTTGCAAAAGACTCGATAGCTTTCATTTTCAAATTCTCCACCACGATCACTTCTAACAACTATAATAAATAAGCCCTTTTCATTTTGAACTTGTTTAATGAATTTACAAAATACTTTGAAAGTCTCAACCTTGTGACTTAAGAATTTAACCCATGTCCATTTTGTAAAGTCATCAACAATGACTAACCATATTTTTTGTCCTTAATAGATTCAGTTTTGGTAGGTCCAAAAAGGTCTAAGTGTATTAGCTCAAAAGGTTTTTGAGTGGATATGTCATGTTTGCTCTTGGATAAGCTTTTGACTTATTTTTCCTTAACACATGTCTCACAAAGAAGATTATTATTTAAATGACATAATTGATAAACCTCTTACTAGATTGTGTTTTTGTGGCTTTGAGATTATTCTCAAGCTAGCATGGTCGTACTTCCTATGCCATAACCAATGATCTTCCTTTTCTGACATGAGACAAAAGACCCTTTCAACTAATAACTCATCCATATGAATTCTATAAAGATTACCTCGTCTATTAGCAATACAAATTTTGGTCCCATCTTTGTGATAAACTTGATCTTTATAAAAAAACAATATTATTCTTATTGTTACACAATTGACTTATGTTTAGTAGGTTGTTCTTTAGAACATCTACTAATAAAATATTGTTAATATACATATAAGGTTTTAGAGTTACCTAACCATCACCAATCACATGTTTATGTTGGTTTCCTCCAAATATTACCTTTTCTCCTTTCTTCATCTGAAGACTTAGGATGTCTACCAATACATAGTTGGTCCTTGAAAGCTCAATGTAGCTAGGTTCACTCTCCTCTCATTGTCCATTTGGTGGCAATCAAATATTTTCTTCACCTTCATCTCCCAATCCAAATATTATTATGTTTTCTTTACCATAGAAAGGGAAAAGGTCTACATTAGGTTCTTTGGCAAAATTGCGGTTTCTAGGCTTGTGTTGCCTAGGGGTTATTAACAATTGTCAATGTTGTGGTGACTAATAAACACCCATTCCCTCTAAGAATGAGGTCATTATGATAATTTCTTTTCCTACTAGAACACTCTCCATGTTTTCTCTTAATTTTTTTTCATTTATCATGAACCAGGCAAACATGTCCTTAACTGTCTATCTCCCAGTACCCACGAAAAATATCATCGAGTCATTTTGCCATTTAGTGTCTGCTTTAAATCATTTAGTAGTACAACTATGGTAGGAATTTGGGTTTGTTAGAATCTCAAAGTTATACATTTTAAGGTAAAGGTAAATTATCGGTTGATAATTATTTTTTATACAGGACCACCTCGAGGAATTCATATTGGGCCATTAACAAGAATCATGACTAAAAGGGTTGAGAAAGAATAAGTCAAGAAGAGGAAGATTCTCATTCTTTGGAGTCTAGATCATTAAAATCTACCCTTTTCCTCTCTAATTATGTAAAAATTGTAGATACATGTATATCAGTAGGTATTTTCTTTGTAATTTGTAGAAATATAAGTGAACCTTAAATGGCTTCCAATTGGGTCTCAATTGGGTGGTCAAACCCTAGATGGATAAGTCAAATTCTTATGGGTGTATGCGCCCAATTGCTTCTCAAGTGTAACTACATTTTTCTTTGTAAAATTAGTCCACATCTCTTGAGTTATAGAGTGTAAGAGGTCTCAAACATCTATATATAACTTTGTGTCTCTTGTAAACTCACCTTGATTTGAATAAGAAATTGAATTGCAAAATGAATGAATTTTTCTTGTTCTTTGAGGTCACCAAAATATGAGTAATATTCTCTTAAAATCTTCACCAATTATTCTTCCTTAGAAGATGAGCTAAGTTCCTAGTTATTTTTTGAGACTTGTTAAAGTTTTGAATAATTTTGTAAGTCTTCTGTTGCCCAAAGAATTGTGTATGTGGTGACGATTATTTTTTGTATATATTGTCGTTTATAAACATCACTATATACTCATGTGGTGGTTCCATGTACCGCCATAGATTTGGGTACCACAAAGTATAATATGATGGTCTTATACGAACCGCCGCAACACCCGCAACTCAATGCCTTGTATAAAGATGTGTTTTATGCATGTAATTAATGTTAGTTAAAATTTTCGTCATTTATTTAAATGAGAAACGATTTCAAAAACATGCCTGATGTAAACGCCATTATTAACATTATAATATTACATTTTTAATTATCATTATTATAATAAATTATGAAATATATTACATTAGTTTCAATTGTCGTAATTCAAATATCGTAATTTGAATATTAAACAAATAGAATTTACCCACAAGTTTATAACCTCATAATTTTATTAAACTTATTTTCATAATTAAATAACTAAATTAACTTATAATAACATTTAATTAAATTTGTTTTCACAATAAACAAATTAAACATTCACAAACTTATAATAACTAAACACTTATTCATTACATTTAAAAGTAGAACAAAGTTAACATGTGTTCAACAATACACCAATCTAAATTACATGAAATGATAACTTAACATTAACTTAACATTTGAAAAATAAACAAAACATCTTATTGGTTAGAAACTATTACAACTATCATGTTTAACCAATCTTCTTCTTCCACTTAATCCTATTATTTGATTGGATGAAGGAGCATCACTTCCAACTTTCGATGGTTGAAATAAATAAAAAATAGTTTCAAATTATTCATTTTCAGTGTTTATAAAATGAATGAAGACAACAATAATAAAAATTTAAGTATACTAAGTTATACTTCATTGATGGAGGCATGTACCAAATTAGCTGCCATTACAACAAAATGTTTTGGAACATCTTATCTAGAAGCAATGTAGTCAAGCAATATTATTACCTTATAATCACATTTGGTGAAGTTGCGGTAGAGGAGGCATAATTCATACCACTTAACTTTGTTGTGTCTCTTTTAAAAGCAAGGTCAACAATAAAGCAATATGCTATCTAACTATCAATGAGAACAACATATATTGTAGAACAACAAACAAGTTAGACCAACGCATATGTGCTAAAATAATATAGCATGATCATTATAGAAACTATGAAGTGCACTTCAGTATCAATTCATTGTAGAAAACTTACAACCACCACACTTTATCATTACAAAATCCAAACCATAATAGTTGCACAACTAACCAACTAATATTATAGGAAACAAACACATTCATATTTTCAAATTATAATGACAATCATTATAAGTAATATAAAGTCATCCTACAAAATGAAAATGAAATAAGTTTTGCAAATTTGAAAAAGATTTGACTAAAACATTTGTTATTCTATATCTTGAAAACATGGAAGATCTGGTTGATGTTAAATAATTAATATTTCGATGTTAAATAATTAGTATTTCTCTTGTTTTTTTTTAATAATGTGATTTTTTATTTTAATAAAATGTTTGACATATTCATGTCTTTGAAATTATTTTATTTCAACATCATACCAAAATTCGTCAATTATACGTGAAATCATATAAAAAATATATAGTGAAGTTCACACTAAAAACAATCAAATCCTAAAAAATCTTAAAACAATTAATAAAGTTAGTTCAAAAGTAGCTTTTGTCCCTCTAATATCTTACATGTTTATCACCCTGTTCATATATTTTATATCCAATCATCAATCTTTATTAATAAAATTTATATAATAATTAAATAATAATGATAACAGACCCATTGTGGATAATGATGTTAAAGGTATGTACTTAACATTTAATATTTTAACTATAAACACCTATTATAACGAAAAGTTAGGAACGAAAACAAAGTAAATTTCGATGGTCCATTCTTTTGTCAAAATCACATAATCAATAATAGAATTTAGAGAGAAAGAGAAAAGAAAACCAATTGAAGAATAAAGATAAACACCTCAATCAATTAGTTAGCTAAACCTTTCCCCAAAATACACCTCAAATAGTTGTAGGAATCAATCACTATCAGTTTATAAAAAATCTATCAATCAAATTCAGATTCACCAAGATAAGTAATTTGTTCAACACATAAATGATTTCAAATAGAAATAATGTATTGATCAAAATTAATGACAAATGAAATGAAAGTTACTTCTTAACTTACATATGAAAAATCAAAAGAAACAAATCACCAGAAAACTTTGGATGAAAAGAAACACAGGAATATCATCAATGCAAGCAATGGTCCTTAAGGAATCAAGGTAGCAACAAAAACAAGTTGAAATAAAAACACTGAATGTCCAAATACACTGGTACTTGATAAAGTAATTACAAAATTATGGTTATTTTTTGAGAAGATAATTGATATTCTACGAAAGCATGGTTTAAAAATAAATTATGTTATCTTGTTAATAATTGATTAATACTAAAGACAATCTATTATTAACATGATGATAATGATAATTGATTATTTCAAAATATAATTAGTTAAAATATTATTGAAACACTTTGTAAAAACATCTTAAAATATTTTCACAAATGACTTAAAGTTGTGTATGTTTTGCTTTCTTGAATTTAAATTCGTATCTTTCGGCAACACACATAATTAAGGAATATAATTCTGACACATAATATAAGATTTGGAATAACATCAAGTTTCATCATCAAAACATCTTCAATACTTCAATTTGCTTAATCATCTTAATCAACAATCACTCTCCATTTTCAACAATCTTTCCAGTTTTATGACAATTAAATTTTTACTGATTTTTTTTATTCTTCTTGAGTTAATTATGGGTTGCCTATTAATTACTCGTCCTTCAAATTCTATGACCTTTTCTAGGATTGACTTCTCAAGTCCTGTGAATAACTAACCCCTCAAGTTAGCTCTGATAACAACTGAAGCTACACTTGGTTCCAGAAAGGGAGAAGGGGTTGGATGGAGCCTGAATTGTACTCGTGAACCTAAAAAACAAACACATGATATAACAAATAATAGACAGGAATAGAGAGATAAAATCACATCAAACTTTTATACTAATTCACACACACAATAAGGGCTATGTTTAGTCCCCTTAAACAACCTACCCAAGAGCCTTTCACTAACAAAGTATTCTTACCCTTCTTCACGTCGCTAGTATCCTACACCTCTACAGGTTACAAGTATTCTCAACATCTTCAGATTCACACAGTATTCTCAACCTCTACAGGTTCACCAAGTATTCTCTCTCTCTCTCTAGGTACACCAAGTATTCTAACCTCTCAAAGTAACAAGTATAACCTCTTCAGGTACAATGTCCCAATCCCCCATGAGATTAAGGACCACTCAATACAATGAGAAAAACTGTCGTTCCAAAAGAACAAATAAGGCTCACTGGGTATACTTCACAATGGTGAAGGATTTACAATGGTTATGCTCAAAACCAAATTCTCACAAATTGCTCTTAATTAACAGATATGAAATTCTAAGCACAATAACAACAACTTTTCTGTATACTTTATATATTATTTCTATTTGCTTCATTGTTGTGTTCTTTATCCTTGATGTTTTTATGTAGACTTCTGAAATGTTTACGTTGCAGCTTTAGGGTTTCTTCAATTATTCATATAGTTGTTAGATGTTTGATATATAAACGTCTACTCTGAATGTTCTTTGTGTTTAAGGCTCTTAAAAAACTTTATTTATCTTCAACAAATATTAACATTGGCACTTGAATCTTCATCACTTCAATATTTGCTTAATTTGTCATGTTGCTCTTCCTTCTTCATTGTGCTAGACGTTATATATGGAAAATTTTGTTCTTGTGCAGTATGCACTTCTCGACTTCTCATGAAGCATTTCAAAATGTCTCTTTACTCCTATTCGATGTGAATGTTGAGGCTTAATCACTTTTGCCTTTGAATATTCTCTTTCTAGTTCTAACTGTTTTCTTCGTACTAGACGCTCAATACAAAAATATTGGCTTTGATTAGATCTTCTACGTCTTTGGCATGTATTTGAATTTCAAATACTTTCTCTATTTGTATGAACTCTGTCTGTTGAGCTTTGACCAACTTTGCACTTGGATATTTCTATATTAGTACTACTCATATTCTCTTTCGTGTTTGACGTTGAAATAGGAAACTTCATATGTGCGTCTAGAATGCCATTTCTTCTCTTGAAATTACTTCAGAGTACATCACGTATTACATTCCTTTGTATGTTCATTAAGCTTTTTCCTTTATGATATTTCTTCATTCTTGATTAGTGCAAATCTCGCTTGTCAGCTTCATCTCTTTCCTATTAGATGCTGAGAAAGGAAACTTCTTCTTCCAGCTTTATGTGCATCTTTAATTAGTTTCCTTTGATATTTTTTGGGAGCATCGGTGAACAATATAATTTACAATTTAAACTCATGGGTATTATTGAAATAATATTATATAAAATTTTTATTCACAAATACTTCATAGTTAATTTCACGGTCAAACACTTTCCAAGTTAATATTGATTTAGAACGTTGAAGTGAAATTAATTTTAACCTGAATATTATCTCTTTATTTGTATTTCGAAAAACCTTTGATATGGAAATAATTCAATTTATGTTTTTCGAAGACTTTATAGTCATGTATTGTTTATTCAAATCATTTAATCCATATTTGAAAATAATGTTTATAATAATTTAGAAATGCCAAAATAAGATTTAGAAAACATAAGTGTAGTGTCATAAAACATTATAGGAATCTAAATATTATGCATGGACACATCCATGTTTATCACGTTCCATCTGATGATTGGACGATGCTTGTATCATCTAATATGTATAGTTTCCAGTGTGTGTCTAACCCTCTCAAATGTATGCATTTGTTTTGTGTTGCTTAAAGGGGTTTGCGTCTATTGTGATCTTCTAAAGTGTTTCAACACTTGGATCGTGATATGATTATTCTCAATTGTTTTGTCTGTTCCTTTATCTGATGCGAGCTTTGTTAGGTATGTCCTCTGACTGATGAACGCTTTGTCTTATGTGATACTTTATCATTTGATGGTTTGATGGTCCTTTTTGCAAAACTTTTCTTTTTAATGTTCTTTTTGAATATATTATTCATTTAAGGAGTGAACATTAAGACTTGATTGTCTAATTAACATTTTTCTTGCTTTAACGTTTAATTGGTTTTGCTCATTTTCTCTTTTGTTTTTGTCTAATATGTTATGCACATGAGTGAACTTTGTCATATTAGAACACACCTTATATTGTTTGTTATCATCAAAACATATAGACACTCATATCATGAGATTGATGGGTTTTGGTTTGTCTATATACTCATCAACAAATTTTCCATTATACTAAAAGGATACAATGATGATAATTGGATCATTGATTCATATAGACAAAATCCACTAGTGACTATGTATTTATATTTAGGGTGGTGACATTGATATAAGTCAAACAAATAATTATTACAAGATCGATAATGAAATAAATTTTTATTACTCTTGAAATGGCCGAAAGTTAACTTGAGTGGTTGAAAAACTTGTCATCAAATATTCTATTAAGAATGAAACCAAATATTCGATGACTATAAGAAAAAACCCTATATTGTTTTTGGTTTCACATGAAGACGTTTTACTCTGGTGGTGACAAGTTCAAACTACAACAAAGAAGGTGGTGAGTGGTGGTTGCCAAAATACCAATGGGTGCACATCAGAGAGAATTGAACAACTTCATGGGATGTAGAGACATAGGGTTGATTTTAATTTTTTAAGGGTATTTTAGACTTTTCACAAAACCTACGGTGGTAAAAAAAACCTATGGAGGTGCAGAAAGAAACAATCTATTTCATGCTGGTGCAGGAGGAAGGGGTTTAGAAAGGAAAACCCCAAACTTAGAATTCTGAAACGGAACTGAACTGAAAATAAAAATGATGGGTTTTAAAAAATAATCTTGAATGTGATTGTTTTTTGTAATTCCTTTTGGGGTTTATTATGGAAAACTTCTCCTTAATTATGTGATACTTTTATAATGAAGAAGTGAAAATAGAAATAAAATTACAAGCAAAATCCTCTATATTTCTTTCTCATATTTATATAAAATTATTGAAAACGAAGATAAATGCTGAGACGAAAACAATGGATAAGTGCGAGACAAAAATTTCATTGTCATCTTCGATAAATTCTACTAGAAGAAAGAATCAATCGTTTATTCAATTTTTCTATAGTTTTCAAAGGTGGTTGTTGTTGCGAACTACACACGAAAAGTGGATTGCAGAAGAGGAAGGTTGAAGAAGATGTTGCGGAATTCCAATTCCAAAGGAGGATTAGGAAACAATAGGAAGGAGATGATAGTGGCAGTGGTATTTGTTTGTTTTTGCGTAGTAACAATTGAGTACGGAGTAAGAGTGACGGAGGCAGAAGAGTATTTCAAACCGTTCAATGTCACCTACGACCACCGCGCTCTCATCCTCGACGGCAAACGCCGCTTCCTCATTTCCGCCGGAATCCACTATCCACGCGCCACTCCTGAGGTCTTAATTCCTCATCTGAATTTAACTCTTCGCCATGGACTGAAACTAATATAACAGTCATGAAACCGCAATTTAACTGAATCATCGACTTTTTCTCTTCATTATCCTTTTCTCTTTGTTTAATCGAGTTCTGTTAGAGCTTGTTTACCCTGATATCTTTTTGCTTTGTTTCAGTGCCTCCATTTACCTAGATCGTTCTCAAAAGTCAAAAATTCTATTTGCGTCTTTTGGACTACCTTTTGTTTTAGAAACTAATGCTGTTATTTTTCCTCTCAGCATCGTGACTGAGCTTAAGAAAAAAAAAGAAGAAATCGAGTATTATGAACATCCGATATTTTGCATTTTGGCATTTTCAGTTCAAGTGAGCTTGCGGTTTGAATTTCTTTTTGTCGCGTAGAAAATTGAAAATTCTTCTGAAACTAAATCGATAAATTAACCAATTCTTATATCAGTCTCGTTTAACCATAATAGGATGTGAAAGTGTCTTATTCTGCATTTGGTATGATTTTAGATGTGGCCTGACTTGATTGCAAAGAGCAAGGAAGGTGGAGCGGATGTGATTGAAACTTATGTTTTCTGGAATGGGCATGAACCAGTGCGAGGACAGGTGCAAAATTATATTTCTCCCCGCTATCCGGGCAGTGTGATCTTGTCTTGTATCTTCAATTTGTATTTGATATTTGTTTATTAATACTAAACTATCAACTTCCTTTTTCATTTGATGTGCTTGCGCAGTATAATTTTGAAGGGAGATATGATCTTGTGAAGTTTGTGAAGTTAGCTGCTGCTCATGGACTCTATTTCTTTCTCCGTATAGGCCCTTATGCGTGTGCCGAGTGGAACTTTGGGTCTCAGCCTTACATATATTATCATTTAGCAATTTTTTGTTTCTTAAATTTGATGTTTCCATATAGAAAAGCAACAAGAGATTACACGATGATAGTTAATTAATTACACTTCTAAACAGGAGAAATACTTAATTAACTTTTATGCCATGCTCTACAATTTTTACATTCTTTGTCGTAATGTTTTGGAGTGAGAAACAGTTTTCATTTAATCATTTACATTTGATGTGAGTCATAATTTATCTTTGTTGATTGATATATGTCAAGTTGAAAGTTAGTACTTTTTGGTTTATATATATCAGGGATGGAAAGTAGTGTTAAAATACAGCCAAAGCACTAAAATGGTGCAATTTTATTTGGAAATTACTGATCTGGTTACCTTTTTAAAAAATTAGGTAAATGACTATGTTGTGCTTCTAAGTAGGACTTTGATCTTTTTGTTTATTTATTTCATTACTAAAGTTATGCTTTGAAACACGATTTTATTATTTTCTTTAATATAGAACTTGTGCTTTGAGCCACAATTTTAATATTTTTTAATGTAGAAGTTGGGTTTTAAATTACTATTTTAGTTTTTTCTAAAGTGAAGTTGTGTATGACTTTAGTGCAAATTAAATTACACTAAAATTGTGCTAGCATGATTTTCATTTTTTTTCCAAGATGAAGTCGTGTGCACTTTTATATGGCATCGGATGAGAATATAGAGAACCACTAAATTATGAATGGCTACTACTAGCTAGGCCCAACAACAGTCACCCAGCCAGAGACTCTCTGTGACAAACATGAGATTAAACTAATTCATAAACTGCTGTGTATAGTTTGGTCCCACATTTACAAGCTTAATACACCCGTGCGTGTGTATATTAGCACTGGTGAAATGAATTGGTTCAATTGTTGCACCTCTCTTTTCTCATCAGGTGTCAATATAAAAGTGCACGGATCTTGATGGTTGCAACTGAAGTCATACTTGTAAGCACAAATTTAGTGTAAATTAAATTACATTGAAGTTATGCTTAGAAGAGCAACTTCTTCTTTGTGAGATCGTACTTTTAAATACGACTTATCCAGTATATGCCATAATGAATTGCACACTTGTACCTTAACAATGATCCTAACTTTTTTAATTTTAAAACTGCTTTCCACTGCTCTTTCTAATGGTCTGTTGTGAACTTATTTTAATTGTGAATTATTTTTAACCTGTTAAATAAACTTAGTATATTCTGAAAGAAGGTTCTTTCAAGAAAGAAAATCAAGAGTGAGGATAATTTCTCCTTCACATAAAGGAAATAAACACAAACTTTGTCCAATGCTGTTATTATTATTGGTACTTGATGGTAACATAAATTAAGTTTTGTTTGTGATCAATACATGCTGATCTGTCCTACTTCTCTATTTGGATATTGCCTGTTTTGCAGCACCAGTGTCTTGATGCTATCCATCCGTTATGTATTGAAACCTGTGTTTAGTTGGAAAATATGCATAAGGATATCAGATTTCACGTCCCTGCTACACTCATAGATTCACTTGCTTCTTTGATTTTTCTTGTGTTTTAGTTGTTTGCGTTTTGCACTTTTTGCTCTTGTGGACATACTACCCTCCCCTCTTTTTTGCTTATTTCTCCTCAGTAGTGCTTATTTTTCTCTTTACGAGTAGATAAGTATTTGACATCTTGTTCATTGATTTATGAGCTATGTTTGCAGGGGTTTCCCGGTGTGGTTGCGTGATATCCCTGGTATTGAATTTCGAACAAACAATGAACCTTTCAAGGTGGACTGTTTTGATGGTTGACATTATTCTCTTTTATGTTTGTTTGTAAACAGATCTATATAATTTGTTTACTGTCTCTCTTTTTTCATTTGTGATTTTCCTATTTGTTCGGTTTATTCTGCATTCTCAAATTGGAACTGTGATTGACTTGACAACCATTTGTTCTTTATTGGGAAATACCCAAATTTCACATGGGCTAGAATATATAAGTGGGGTTAAGCTAGAACTAAACTCACATTCTAAGATTCTTGGCCCAAATTCTTCTTTCTTAGTGTGTACACATTTTGATATCATATAATGCACCTTAATGTTTAGTATAGGAGTGGGATTTTTGTGAACTCCTAAAATCATGGAATAAATGTAATTGGAAAAGATTCTGTTAACATGATTTTGATAGACTTTTTTTTTAATCCTAGGAGGAGATGAAGCGCTTTGTCTCCAAGGTGGTGAATATGATGAGAGAGGAAATGCTGTTTTCTTGGCAAGGTGGTCCTATAATTTTATTGCAGGTGGGAAAAGTGTAGGTTTTGGGCAATATATACATTAATTGATTTTCTTTATCATAATTTCAAGCACATTCACAGTCCTGCTAGGGACAAAATTGGCAATGAAATTACAACTGTCTCTATATCATTGTTTTAACTCATTGTATTTGTGTTTCTGTTGGATCCCAGATACATGATAAACTTTTACAGGTTTATCATAGGTGAAAGAAGGGATTAGAATAAAGGACAAGTATAGTTTTTTTTTATTTTTGTTACTATTAGTTGGAATTCTTTTATTTTTTCTGTTATAGGTTATTAAGGAAAGGTATTCTTTTACATAGTGTCCCGGTGAAACCAGGTAGGGGGGGTTATGAAATTGATTATGTGTAAACTGGAGTTCCATGTAGAAAAGGAGAGTGCTCCTTTTGGAGATAAACTCGTTTACCTTGGATGTTTGTATTGTTGGATACTTGGAGAAATAGAGGTATTTAAGTGTACTCTTTTAAGAACAGGGAGGACCTTTTGTTTTCAAGCAATAGTTTGGTAATTCAACAAAGGGAGTCTTAACAGTTTCTCTGCTATGTAGGTTTTATTTTTAGTAGGAGTGAACTGCTTTTAGATTATTCTGAATACGACACTTTTCCTATTTTTCTTCTAATTTCTTCAATGTCTATTGGAATCACCTAACTAGGTGATGTTATATAATGTAGGTATAAAATATATAGAAATTTTATGCAAGATTTTAGTTGTTGATGCTTGTTACGTGGTTCTTTTTCTGTACTGATGTATTCTGATTACGATATCCAATTTTCAAATTATTTAGTTCTCAAACTTATGAACACACTTAAATATTCTGTGTTAGATAACTATTGATATGTTTTATTCTATTATCTTGGAATTAGCTCATGCAAGTGTTAAATATGACGTTTCCCTTTGTAGAAGGAATCTTTAACTGATCATATGACTGGATTTTCAGATTGAGAATGAATACGGGAACATTGAGAGCTCCTATGGCAAAGGAGGTAAAGAGTATGTCAAATGGGCGGCTAAGATGGCTCTAAGTCTTGGTGCTGGGGTCCCATGGGTCATGTGTAGACAACAGGATGCTCCATATGATATCGTAAATTATATCCCTTTCCACAATTGAAAACAACTGTTATTGACATTTACCTATACTTACTAAAATTAAAATGTGTTCAGGTCTCTCCTATAGATTTTGAAAAAATAATGGAAAATATAGTTAAAATATATTGCGTTTGAAATAACTAACAATTCAAGTGGTTAATAAATCAATATTGTTGTACACAGATTGATACATGCAATGCATACTACTGTGATGGATTTAAACCAAACTCTCATAACAAACCAACGATTTGGACTGAGAACTGGGATGGATGGTACGAACAAATACATCCTTTGAGGGACTATCTTTTAATATGAGCAATAGGGCTACTGTTGCAGCATAGCAAGGCACAATAGAGGCCTAGTAGCTGCCAGAGAAGCTGCTATTCTCTTTCCTGAAAACCTATATTCAATCATATCATTTGGCTCTTTTACTGAATTGGAGTTCTATGACATTACCTACAACAGGCAGTGGTCTCTGGCAGCAACTTGTGGCCCAGTTCTCTCTTCTCATCATGTTAAATTGTCTATGTGGTTCTCTGTACTCTGTATGCATGCTGGTTATATATGTCTATATCACCAGGGGGTAGGAGAGTATGCTTACTTGTTTTGTACAGTCCGATGTATATATCTGCCTATACTTTAATAACAATATAAATACAAGTTTAGCAGTTGATACTCTGTATTATATAAATTGCTTATAAACCTTTCGGGTTAGCCAATATGTTTGCGTTTTGTGCTTACGTGTGTGTACTTGCATAAACTCATGTTGAACTGTTGATAGGAAATAGAAGGTAAAAGAAACAATGCGTTGAGAGCTGATTCAGTATTTGACTGTGGTGATAAATATTTTGGTTGTCTCCAACTGATTTTGAAGGTATACGCAATGGGGTGAAAAATTACCTCATAGACCTGTTGAAGACCTTGCTTTTGCAGTTGCACGATTTTTCCAACGTGGCGGAAGCTTTCAAAATTACTACATGGTATGATAGCTATTCTTTTTATTTGGAGTTTTGAACTAACAATTCATTTCTGGCTTCTTTGTTCTTCTAACTTGATGGTTGTCTCGGAGGATTCTTGTCCAATTTTTGCATACGAGGGCTTTGTTGTTCTTTTGGCACATTTTGCCACATGCTTCTACCTTACTATTTCCCCGTCATTTATCAATAAAATTGCTTTATATTTTGAACATCAAATTGAAACTGATACGCAAGAGAATGAAGTACCCAAACAACTTGAAAAGTATGTTAGAAGAAAGAATAAGAGAGTAGATTAGTGGGTGCAGGGTAGTTCAAGGGTTTTATTAACCCAGATTTATTATGTATAAATATGGTAAATAGTAAATTATTAGGATAAAAGTATCTTCAATATCTTTATATTGATGAGGAGAAAATATTTTTAAAATCTTTATATTCATTTTAACATATTTTTATTTTCTTGTTTTAAAAAATGTAATTGTTATAGAGGTGATGATAATGCATTTCTTTATTTCATTAAATAGTTCAAGTATAAATGAACCTCTTGGACTAATAAGGAGGGTAGCTTTCTCGTATAAAGAGGATGTAAATAACTCTTTTTGAAGGGAGTGACCCCCTTGGATGGTTAGCAAGGGAAAATATGTTCTTTCAGGTGTAGCAGGTCTAGCCCTAAGCTTAGGTTCGCTTTCTCCAATATGGAGGGAACAATAGTTCATTGTTTCGAATTCTGGCAAAAAATTGCTAGAACCCTTTTGGGAGGACTTTTAAGCAGTGTTGTTGAGGAGCTTTAGGGGAAATTGTCGTGACATAGAGTATGAGAGGTTAACGACATTGATGTAGTGCTCAAGTGTGGAAGATTGTGTGTGGGAATTTGAAATTTTAGCGGCTGAAACGATGGGAACATCTAAAGAACAATTAATGGGGTATTTATTGGTTGGGTTTTAGAAGGATATCGGGGGACAATTTCGTGTCCATGATCCTAAAGACTTGATAAGAGCCGTTAAGGTGAATCATGATGTTGAAGGGCCCGTATTTACTAGAGATAAGGCCAAATCATAATATATAGGTAAGTGTAAACCTCACTTTATGAAGCCGACTTTGTAAGGTTGAGTTAGGCTTAAATTTAACTTTCTTAAGATGGTATCAAAACCTATCCTAGTCAAGTTTGTTGGGCCTTGTGTCACCTGCTACCAGTTTCCCCCTTGTCCTGTGCTCGAGATGTCGAGTCCTCAACATGAGAGTGTGTGTTGGAGAGCCTATATTGACTAGAAATAGGGCCAAATTGTTGCAAACCCCACCTTATAAACTAATTTTGTGAAGTTAAGTTTAAATTCCACTTTCTTAAGATGGTATTAGAACCATTCATATCCTACTCAAGTTTGCGAGACTCGTGTCACCCACTATCAGGTTTCCCCTAGTCCCATACTCGAGTTGTCCAGTCCTCGGCCTGAGGGGAGATAAAGCAAAATTATAGTATATAAGTGAGTACAAATTTCATCTTACTAAGTCAGTTTTATAGAGTTGAGTTAAACTTAAATTCCACTTTCTTAAGATGTGACATAGAGGAAGTGACAAAGGAAGCATACAATTATGGAGGTTATTTGAATCAAAACAATGATGGGTTGAGATAACAGGGAGGAGGTTAAATATTGCCACAAGCACATTCAACCAGTGCTCAACCATCTAGTGGAGGAATCAACCGTAAGGAGTAAAGTGGTTTCTACATCATCAACTTGAAAACCCAATGATGGGGTTAGTTATTGGTTAAAGAGTGGGGATACAAGGAACCTAACCTACTTGGAATATCTTAAAAAAAGGGAGGAAAGGAGATGTTTTAGATGTGGGTTAATTGTTGGGCTTGGACATAGATGCCTTCAAAAGAATGCAAGGGTGGTTATTTTGCCCAATGATGAGCAAGTGAATGAATTAGATGAAACATCGCAAATTAAGTTATACACTAGCGAGAAGAATGATGAAGAAACACCAGGAGTGGACTGCAGAATTTTCTTTTTTTTCATTTGAGAGGAGTTGATGTGATTTTAGGGGTAGCTTGGTCAGCTACCTAAGGCGAGATTAAATTGGAGGTTGCTAAATATGACTTTTATGAAACAAGGAGAGAGAATCATAATAATGGAGATCATAGTTTGGCTAAATCATTAGTATCAGCCAAATTCTTATTGAAGGGAACTGAAGCAGAAGTGCATGGTATGGGTGGCTATGTGGTGGATTGTGGAGAAAAATAAAAATAAAAATAGAGAACTCCTTGCAGAACAGGAAAAACAAATACAGGTATTCTTAGAGGACATTGTCCAAGTTTTTATGGAACATAAGGGGTTACCTCCATACAAAGATTGATCATAGAATACTTGTCAAAGTTGGGGTTGATCCCATTAATGCAAGGCCATATTGATACTCAAAAACATCTTCATAAAAATGAAATTGAAAACAAGTGGCTGAAATGTTGTATACAAGGGCCATTCGGCCTTGTAACAATCCATATAGATAGATTGATCATAGAATATCTGTCAAGGTTGGGGTGGATCCCATAAATGAGAGGCCACATCGATACCCACAACATCAAAAAAATGAAATTGGAAAACTAGTAGTTGAAATTCGGCCTAGTAACAACCCATATTCCAATCCCGTTATTTTAGTGAAGAAAAGAGATGGAAGTTGGAGGTTATGTGTAGACTATACGACATTCAACAAGGCTATTGTTTAAGATAAGTTTCCTATCCCTGTGATTAAATAACTGCTAGATGAATCAAATGAGGTTGTATGTTTTTAGAAGATTGATTTAAGGGCAAAATACCATCAAATAAGAATGCGTCTTGCTGATGAATTTTAGTTATGTCATTTGGGCTAACTAATTTCCCTGCAACCTTTCAATGTGCCATAAACACCATATTGAGACCTTTTCTTAAGAGACACGTGCAGGTTTTTTATATGACAATATTTAGTTACAGAAGGTATTGGAAAGAGCACATGCAACATTTGTGACAAGTCTTTGAAGCAACACGAATTTCTGGCCTAGAGAAAAAAAAGCACCTTTGGGAATACTGAGATGTGTTATGTAGGACACGTTTCCTCAACAAGAGTGACACTGTTTGTTGCGACCTGTCGTGTTTTCCAATGCAACAAGTATTAAGCTCCGAGTTCAGCTTGACTACTGCAACCATTGCCTATTGCCTTTGATGGTTTAAATGTCTTATTTTGCTTTTCTATAGGATGCCTGTTTCTTTGTTTTGTTCTTCCATTTATTTGTTTATGGTAATTAATTTTAAATGAAAATAAACTGAAAAATCAGTGTGGTGATATCTTCTAATAGGTACTTTTCTTTATATATTTCAAAATGATTTAGGATGAATATATTTTGTTATACAAGGTTTATCTATATATGAAGTATATTTTAGTCTCTGCAGATATGAGTATTAGTAAGCAACATCTTGACAGGCCATTTTATTTTACAGTATTTCGGCGGAACAAATTTTGGCCGCACCGCAGGGGGCCCCTTGCAAATTACAAGTTATGATTATGACGCTCCAATTGATGAGTATGGTATGTGGAAGAATAACAATTAGACTTTGTTGTTTAGATGGTAGCTACTACGATTATATGGCCTATAGCAGTTGACATGGTTGATGAACCTTGTTTTTCTAGGTCTGCTACATGAGCCTAAATGGGGTCACCTGAAAGATTTACATGCTGCTTTGAAGCTTTGTGAGCCTGCCCTAGTGGCTGCTGATTCACCGACGTATATAAAATTGGGTCCAAAGCAGGAGGTTTGAGCCAAGCATGAAATAAATATTTCATACAAGTTTCAAGCATTATCATTTACTACATTTAATATTTTATTGGTAGTAGTTACACTTAGAGACCTACTAATATTTTATTGGTTGTAGATAATGACTCACTAACTAGTAGCTTATATCTCTACTAAGTCATCTGATGCAAGTCCCTTCGAGATTTTGTTAAAGATATGAATTGAAAAGATATAAAATATCAAGATTTATTTTCACTTTGACATAGAGATAGTCATGTCCAAAAAATATTTACTAGCCTTGTCATTATTTACTAAGTTTATCAAGAGGTCTTGTGTTGATATTTGTAACAAGCTTGTCTCCTATGATACATATGCTCTAGCTCGAGGAAGAGTGTTATAAAGGAGTTGATTAAAGTTGTAATTTGATTATATTAAATAGAGATATGATATGATGTGATGGGAAAATAATTTGCTAAATGTTTCCCATTACTAGATATTGATTTTGTTTCTTATTATTATATCTCTTCTTCATTATAGATAAGAATACTCGTATGTGTACCCAACACACGAAATTCATTTTATTCCTTCTCGATTTCTCTCTTCTCAACATGGTACTAGAGAGTGATATCATCTTCTGTGACTTGTTTTGTCACTGATCCTTTCAACATCCTGAAGTGTACAATGCAGATGCCATATTACCTTCCTTTGATATTCAACTTATATTGGTAACAAAGATTGAAGTCTTGAATATTGATCATCTCTGGTCATAGGTTAAAATATTGGAAGACTCCTTGGTGTCTTTATAGCTCTAAAGTCAACTTGATCTTTTGATCTTTGCATTTCTTTCGTAAAGGTTGTTTGTTGTTTTCTGAACTTATCAAAACTACACTACACTACACCTACCCTTAGTATTTCCAAAACTACACTACTACTGCTATCATTCCCTACATGTGTGTTCAATCTTTTCATGCTGCAATAGACATTTGCAAAGAATGTGATTTACCTATGATAATGCTTCTGCATATTTTTCTACTGTTTATTACAATATGCCTTCACAAGCACATGTAGCCAATCCCACCATGTGCTATAAGGTTCGGTTGATGTATGTAAAATTATATAGGTGATTTTATTTTCTGAATCACTTCTGTTCTTCAATTTCAGGCACATGTATACCAAACAGATGTTCACCCTGATGGATTGAACTTGTCTCTATCTGAATCTCGAAACATATGCTCAGCATTTCTTGCGAACATTGATGAAAAAAAAGAGGCAACAGTGACATTTCGTGGTCAAAGATACACTATACCACCATGGTCTGTGAGTGTATTGCCAGATTGCACAAATACAGTTTTCAATACTGCCAAGGTTGGTTTATGCAGGGGAACTTTTTGGGTCCGCAAAAATGTTGGCATGACATAATATTGTTCTCTCCTCTCTATTTTTTATGTGTGTGAAAGTTATTGCACTAATGATTTACTTTAGCTTAATGATTTTGTGATATCCATCTTTATATGTATGCATGTATGTACTAATGTATGTGAGGAAGGATAAAGTTAGTCAAAGAAACCTTTTTAAAGTTATATTCATCCTCACCCTTTACTTTCTTAATCTAATTGTCAATACTTATATTCATCCTCACCCATTAGATTAAAAATAGTTAAAGGGTAAAATTTTTATTGTTGAAATAAAATGTGTGCACTCCCAATATAGAGCTAAAGAGTAACACATTCAAATACATACATTATTATTAAGAAGTGAACTTTAAGCCTAACGCAACCTTATAAAACTGACTTATAAGGTGAGAGTTGCACCCACTTATATATTATAAAATGTCATTATCTCTAGTCGATGTTGAATCTCAACAATTATTATTAAAGGAAAAGAAAGAATAGGGTAAATCACTTATTGAACACATAGGGTTATGTTTATATAGGAAAAGAAACATATGGGCTAAGCCCATTACATAAATAGAAATATCTAACAATATCTATAATATCTCATAATATCTAATAATATCTAACAATTATCATAATCTCAGTCAAATCCTAACATCTTAAATCTAAATGGATAAGAATAATTTTCATATCCTTATCCAAACACTATCTGAAAATTTTGAAACATAACAAAAATGCCTAAAAACTAAGTTTTCTTTATCAAAAGATGGAAGTGCTAAATCATCACTATGTTATTTGGCATCCCAACTATGTTGGCACCCCAAGTTACATCATTCTTTTGCTACACTCCAAGTTTTAAACCACCATTTGATTCCTAAGAATCAAGACAAGACTCTAAGAGAGATCTCACTCTCAACATGTTGAAAATGCTCACCATTTCATATATATCAGTGTTTTTACAAAAGGTGAAGATGGCTATTTATAATCTTTGCCATCCCAAATTCAAATCTGAATTACAATGAATGAACTCTAAATTGAATGTAAATGCTAATCCCTATGATTGGCCAAAAATTTACAAAGAAAATAAGGATCTAGAACAAGGGCCATGAATAATCCCGTGCTTTTTTTTTTTTATCAGCAATGAATAAATTAAATTAAGAGGGATACTTTAGGGGTATCCCAACCCGTTTACAAACCACAAACTGGTTATACCACTGAGCAACCATAAAGAGGCTATACCTGCAGCGATAGATACAAAGCTAAACCCTGCAAAAACAGAATCATAGCAGCAGGATTGAGCTTACAAACCCACTAAACCCTGCAAAAACAGAATCATAGCAGCAGGATTGAGCTTACAAACCCACTAAACCCATCCTCCATGCAATCATGAGGAGGGTGCTCTTAGCTTGTGATCTATCCCTTAAAACGAAATCCTTAGGATGCCTCATTGTATCACACTCTTTATGTTTGTGTCACACTCACCATGCATGTGCCGCATTGCCTTCCCTTCTGCTTCTTGACCAAAAAATGTATCTCCTTTGGGCTTCATTGAATTACAAATTAGGCCCAAATAAACCTATACTACAAGTACTATTTGCACCTAAAATTACAACAAAATAAATCCTACATTTTTAAATAAAATTACGTGACAAATTACAAATGAAAGTAAATTCTAATTTAAAATTTACAATCAAAGGAATTCTATTCTAAAAATACAAACAAGTATTTTGTTTGCTAATAATTATCTTTCCCGTCCAGGCACTCATCAAAGGTGCATGGTAAAGGGGGATTGCTGGAATACGTTGTTTATTTTTGACTGTTCAAGTGAAATCCTTGCTGTCTATTGGTTTTGTAATGTCTATTGTGAAAATGCTCAATACTACACTTATAGGATTGTTATATTATTTTAGGGTTGTCTAAAATATTAAAATTTATACACCTGCTTTCGCCTAAATGAGAGGTTCCTTTTGCCTGTAATGGATTAGGGAACATTAGTGTCCTAGGAATAGGAATAAAGTGTTTATGCGCCTGTAGTTTTTAATTATATTGTACATCTCATTCTTTATTGTTATTATTTCATTAATCAATGCTTTCATTCTTCCCCACCCAATGTTGAATGTGGATAATATTTCTTACTCATAGGTAGACATTAATTATGGTACTTCATGGTTTTGAGATAACTTCTTTAAATTTGCTCAGGTTAGAGCACAAACATCTGTCAAACTAGTAGAGCTTGATTTGCCAACTATCTCCAATATTTTCCCAGGCCAGCAAAGTAGGCACCACAATGGTATCTACTACATCTCGAAGTCTTGGATGACTACAAAAGAGCCACTCAATATATGGAGTAAGAGCAGTTTCACTGTTGAAGGTATATGGGAGCACTTAAATGTAACAAAGGATCAATCTGACTATCTTTGGTATTCAACCAGGTGTGCCACATATTATATATCTTTTGGCTTGTTTTACTTTTACTTTTACTTTCTGGTACATGCGGTCTGCTATATTATGGCTTACTTTTATAAAAAATGAATGTTTTACTTGTTATCTGTCTTCTTTTAGATAAAGAGGAGTTCACTATAACTAAAGGTTTCAAGGACCAACTTTCTTGAAAGCTTAAGCTTTTAGGTGAAAGGTCACAAAGTGTTGAAGTGTGGACAATGCACAGGCCCACACTACCGTCTTAAGTTTAACTATTTTATTACAATGGAAGTGACAAATTACTTGGTCATAGAAGGTTACAATGTCAACGACTAAATTTGCTAAAAGTTGAAGTTATGCGATGGCTTAAGAATGATTTCATTTCTAAGAAAAGAAACATGAAAGATTATGGAGAAGAAGATATCTTCTATATACTCTGCCAAAGGAATTCGATAGATCAAAACATGATCTGAATTCCATAATGCTGCAATAAAATAAAATAAAATGATCAAAATGGAAAGTGTTTTTTAATATTGATTAAATGGTTTTCTAATTGTATTTTCATTTATTTGTGTATATAATGCAGAATATCCGTTTCAGACAGTGACATCTTGTTTTGGGAGGAAAATGATGTTCGTCCAAAACTTACAATAGATGGTGTCCGTGATATACTGCAAATATTTGTCAATGGAAAGCTTATAGGTAACTGCAGTATTGTATGTCTTTCTGTATTTTAAAAAGAGCAAGTTTGTGTATTTTTGTTCCTTAAATTAATGGAAGTTCTATTCTGGATGATGCACTTTATTTTGTAACTTCCCTAGAAAGATTCTTAGAAGGAATCATAGTATGTGCATATTATTTGAAGTTCAGCGTTGCTTGAGAAAATTAACACTCACAATCTAGATAGTGTTTGTCTGACACTTGGGAGGAATTATATTATGTACAAATGGTTTATTTGTTTTAATTTATATTAGAGATATGGTTTGATTGTGTTAGAGACATGATTTGAATACTATATTAAATAAAGAGATAAGATATGGTTTGATGGGGAAATATCTTATCTAAAATTTCCATTATTACCTGGTTTTGTTCATATTATTATATATCTTCTACATTATAAATAAGAATACTCATTTACGCCACACAATTACAAGCAATCTTTTCAATATGATATCAGAATCTTTCCTAGAAAGGTCTATTGAGCCTATCATGCCACCCACCATCAAATCCACAAATATCTAGTCCTATGCTTTCATACCATCTCAAAAAGTGGATTTAGGCCTAACTTAGTCCTACAATTTGCAGGTTTGAGTTAGGCCTAAATCCACATTCTAAGAATCCAGTATCCTTTGACTTTTGTTGTTGTTAGCTCTTGACTAAGACTCTCCCTTTGAATCTGTGTTTTGTTATAAATGTTAGAGTTGAAAGAAATAGATGGAATGTATTTTTGATGTTATTTTCAAATGTGATTACAGTCTCAATTTATAGACTGTTTACAACCTAATTAAGGAAGGAAATAATAGGTAATGAAAGCAAGAAATAATGGGTGATTAAAGCTGTACAAATCAAGTCACTAACAAATTTGTCCTAATAAATAAAGAATAAAATCTGCACTTAATTACAGAATAATTCTCCTGATTATGCAACAGTTAGCATGTTTTAAATGTATGGGGATATCTCGGTTAGATTATGTTTGTTATGAGCCACTTATCCCAAAAGCTTAGTTTTTAGGTAAACAAACGTGAAGGTTTGATAATATGTCTTACATGTTTTTTCATGCACAAGCCCAAAACATGTATAATACCCTATACACAATCCTGATTGTCTTTTCGGAAATTTAACTTTTTATTAGAAGAATGAGTTTATGATTACGACCCAAAGCTTGAGTTGTTAGCTACAAATTTGCTAAACTAACTGAAACACGAGAACATCTTGGCAAGCATGTAGAATACTTGGCAAAAGTTTATCCCAAACAATTTCTAGTTTCAAATTTTGGTAATTTTAACATCCCTAAAATTATAAACTATTGTATCTAAACAGTCTAGCAAAATCAGGAAAAAATTATATAGTTTAAATGCCGAAATATTTAATACAATCCAAAATATATTCAATACTAGTCTTTCACAATATAGATATAAAATGCCCCAAACTCCTAAATAAAGCTAGAGTGGTCATCACAGAAATAACCTTCTGGGAATAAACACATAACCTACAGCTCAGCTTTCTAGTGCTTTGGGTAAATAAATGAGAGAACTCAAAATATCATTAAGGGCATAAAAACCTCGGTGACGAGAAGGTGGAGCAATAATGGATGAGTGATTTATTCCCTTCAAAACAAATTTGAAATATACTATAAAAGTGAAGATAATTACTCTAAATAATCCAATATAATGAGTACAAATAAAAAAATTATAAATTATATTTTAAAATATGCTAAAAAATACTTTTTCAAATTTGTAGATTGTGTACCACACAATAATAACTTTTTAAGGACTGGGTAGTGTCATTGTCTCTTTAAAGCACTATCTCTAACCTAACTCCCTATAACGGGTCCCCATCTTTTCAAAACAAACCATCAGTTGTATCTTAACTGTTATGCTTTAAAGGTTTAATATTTTTTTTTGTTTATATATATTCATGTCGTTTCATTTCCTGTCCAAGTGAAGGTAATGCTGTTGGTCATTGGATCAAGGTGGTCCAGTCTCTTCAATTTCTCCCAGGATACAATGATTTAACACTGTTAACTCAAACAGTGGGTTTGCAGGTGAAATTCCTCGTATATTTTTTACATGTATCCTTTTCTATAATGCAAAACTTCTCCAATGTGTTGTGTAGGTATTTGGGGTTTGCTTAAATTTCTTAATTCATACACTGTTACAGTCTTTGAGCAATCAAAGTGGTTCATTTTGATAAGAGGTATATTAGTAATGGCAAAGAAGAATTGAAGAGCATAATGTCAATTATTATGCGTACATAATATTATTTTTACATAATGAATAATTTAGTTTGGTTGGATATAACTTCTACATGTTAGTATGGCAGTTTCTTATACTTGCAATGACTGTTTTCTCTTAGGATGAACAATTTAAAGCAATTAATTCTGCAAGTATATATTAATTTTTTTAATAAAAATGGTAGCACTAATGCATCACAATGTTAATCGCCATTCCAAGTATGTTGGGACCACAATTAGCAACAATCATATGTAGCACCCCTACCTCTTCGGAAAGGAGAAAAAACAGTACAGAGTGGGGCGGATTAGGCCAGAATAATGAACCTATAACATGGAAGATTGAACCTATCTTTGAAAAAACCAGGGATTGCAAAAGGAGGTGTATTATCCTTAGTATGTCTAATACTTTGTCCTAACGCCATAATTTCCAAGTAATTCAGGAGACTGCAGTACAAAGAAAGGGTTGTATAGGATAGGAATTTTCCAAAAAAATCTTGAAGAGTTTTTACTTTTGATGATTGTTGGGTTTGTTACCAAAATAGGACTTGTAGGAAGAAGTTTGAAATCTGGTGATTTACAACCACACTTTACTATTCAAGGCCCTATGACCAGAACTAACGGGTTACATTCTGGACCATATCAAATTAGTATCAGAGTCTAGTTGATGTGGGGAAATCACACCATATAAAACTAAGTGTTCTTTTCAGCAACAATCCCAGTCTTTCCTCAAGTTGTATTAGGAAAATCCCGCAGGAAACCATCTTGAAAGAGAGAAAGACCTTGCAACTATGGCATATGTGAAACAAGGTGTTACGAACTAAGAAAATGCACCAGACAAGCCAAAAACACAGAAAAACTACTGAATAACCTCTGTATTATTGCTACTGCACTTTACACTCAGAACATCCACAAAGGAAATGATTATTCCTTTTACACAGGACTTTCCCTGTCTACAAAACTGTATTAAAAAAACGTACCCCTCCACTAAACCAGTTGGTCTTTATTTAAAGACCAACCCTACCCAACAACTAACTACCCTTTTCCTATAATATACCTTCCAAGTCCTTTCCTTATTTGGTGTCCTAACACAAGGTCAGCAAGGGGAGAGATGGCAGTGACAGCCCCAACCATTCTAAAATATTTGTTAGCACCACATGTTATCTAACTTTCAGGCAAAGGATATAGACCCTATCCCCTATTTCTTGAGAATTGAAGTTAGTCTTTTGACATAAGTATAGTAATTACTCAAAATCATGCATTGGATATACTTTAAGACAGTGATGTTGGAGTTTTGCCCTAATGATAGGATTTCAATTCCAAACTACCATCAAATCAGGAGGAGCCCTTGAAAAACCTTGGTGTATATGAACATCTTGCTGGGAAACTTAACTATCTAAAAGTAATCAGGCCAAATATTACTTTTGTAGGAGTTTGGTTCAGAAACTGAATCAGAAGGAGAGGATGAAGGAGAATCTACAGGTTGGGAACTAGACTTACATGTAGTAATTTGTGGTTATCCAGTGGAAGTGATAGAAGATGACTGTAGGTTTGAGACAAGAGGAACAAATGCATAAATACTAAAAAATAGTTCAAGATACCTGATTACTGGGTGAAAAGATGAGGAAAAAAAAGGAAATTTTTGCTCATTAAATAGAACATCTTTGGAAATATATAACCTACTTGAGGAAGATAACATTTGTATCCTTTGTGACATATGAAATAAGCAAGAAAGACACATTCTTGAAAATGACATTCAAGTTTGAGGGTTGTGTGGTCGAAGAAGAGGAAAACAAGCACATCCAAAAGGTAGAAATTTATAATCAGGAGCAGTATTGAGTATAATGGTATACCGAACAAAAAAATAAAGAGGAGCACATAAGATAAAAAATAGTAGCAAAGGCATGGTCCCAATAGGATTTAGGGAGAGAAGCATGACTAACTATAGTAAGACCAATGTCAGCAATATGATGATGATTGCATTCAGCAATACCATTTTGATAGTGTGAAGACAAATGAGTCTATGAATAATAACGTGAGATTTGAGAAATGTAGTAAAGGGGAAAATTCTGCTCCCCGATCAGTTTGAACAACTTTAATAGGTTTGTTAAACTGTAATTCAACCATGGAGATAAACTGCTGAAAATAATGTTGTTGTTTCAAATTTTTGTTTGAGCAAATAAATTCAAGTAGGCATCCACAAAAGAATGTCATAGGAGAAACCATTAGATGACGGAACAGATGAAGGTCCCCATAAGTCACTATACACAAGCTCAAAAGGAGATTTATAAGTAGTTAAGGAAGCTTGAGAAGAAAGTTTATGTGCTTTACCCATGCAACAAGTAGAACAAAAGTTCCTAGAACATTGATACTAGGATATTCTAATCTAAGATATCAATTATATGCACAACTAATAGTACGATTATTTGGAACAGTAGTAGTATTATTAAAACAGACAAAAAAAGTTTAAGCACAAAAGGAAGACTTCAAAATATTATTAGGTCAGCATGTCAATTGGAGATCTCATGTTGACTAAACTAGAGATATGACCAAATTATAAAGCGTGTATAAACTTCATCTTGCAAGCCGGTTTTATGAGGTATGTGTTAAGCCCGTTACATCTAACAAAACCTACCACAATGAAGATACAAGCCATATATTAAGGCCAAGGGTGTTGGCAATAAAGGAACTTTCGAACAAAGTTGTTAATCGATACCCCTATAGTTAAATGCTTTTAGTTATATGTTGTTTTCTTTTCCATTAGTGAGTTGATGATAGAGGATTATCTAATGTGTTCACATTAATATGAACATGTTAGGCAGGAAAATAAAGGCAGCACTGGGAGGGTGTATCATAGAAGGAAATTTAAAAATAAGGGTTGAGCGGGTTAGTTAGTTGTTGGGTTAGTTAGTTGTTGGGTTAGTTAGTTGTGGTGAGGGGGTCATTAAATAAAGACCAACCTGCTGTGGGGAAGAGGATCTGAATTGTTGTAAGAAGTTGACAGGATTAAACCTGTGTGAAAGGAGCTATTCTCCTTTGTAACCCTTTTGGGTGTTCTGTTCTGCACTGTAATAAAACAGAGTTTTCTTTCTTCTTGT
>Ga0123342_1000514_pt1 | contig 61430 bp, 30 predicted proteins | sample Turbeawhitnodule_FD_89960 | JGI IMG/M metagenome (GOLD analysis project Ga0123342, IMG submission 89960) | Root nodule microbial communities of legume samples collected from Mexico - Turtle bean Mexico white nodule | ecosystem: Host-associated > Plants > Roots > Nodule | place: Mexico: Nepantla... | reverse complement strand
ATTATAAAAAAAAAAAAAAAATATAAAAAAAAATTTTAAAAAAAAATAAACACAAAAAATATTTTTAAAAAAAAAAAAAAAAAATATAATATATATATATATATATATATATATATATATATATATATATATATATATATATATATTACTCATAATTTTAAAATAAAGTAACTTAATTTAACATACATCACAAAATAAATTAAGCTTTATTAGCTATAAGTTTTCATTTAACAAGGCTAAAGTCGTATATTTCATACAAAAATCAGTGTGAACTAATCTCATTGTTAACGTTTGTGTTCTTGTTCTCTTGCTCTAAATAAAGAAAGTAAGTAAGGGTGAGTCTTTCCCTTACCTGTAAAACTTTACCATATATCTCAAAGTTTTACAGCATAATTAGTAAAATAAATTTGCAATTGATTGAAACAACTTCTAAAAGAAAATATTGAAATCATGAATCATAACAAATCACACCCAAAATAAATCAAGTTAATCACAAACTCATTTATAGCAAATAACATAAAATTTTGCTATAAATCCATGTATTTTATGTTCAAAAGTTTGACCCTTTCAGTTATTCATCTTTTAGTAATCATATTCTAATATTTTAAGTTCAGATCCATCATCAAACTCCTATCATAATCATTATTTAAGTATTTAGGACCCTTAAATACTGTCATTATAACTTATTTAAGTAGGTTGTAGGCTCCCACATATATAATGTGCGCGCCACCCCACCTTCTTGGTATAAAATTATAGTTAAGAGGATAGTCAAGAATAGAGTATATGGCATGTGATTTAATATACTCTACTAATTTTGTACATTAATCCAGGGTAAGCATATCATCACCCTATATTTCTCTAGGTTTACCTGACATTTCTCAAGATTTTATACCCAATGTATATCTATAACTATCCATACAATTCTTAAAATATTCATTGTAATTTATTTTAAATCTCAATATCATATTTTATCTTGTGATAATCTTCCCACATTAATTTTTCATGCAATTGAAATTTATTAATAAAAACTTCGACAACATAACAATTACATTTCAACAATCAAAATTACTAGTCAACAAATATAGTTCATCCAAATACATATATGATATCAAATTATCAATGTGCAAGAAATTGGAGGTAATCAAAGTCATTCCAAATTGCAACAAAAATTTATCAAATTATACTACAATCTTAAAATTCAAAGCACATATTTTAGTATTTTGTGTATACATTTAAATTCTTCATGCATTATTTGACTTAAAAATAGTAAACAAGGTTGTTCAGCAGTATAAATACAAAAAATTAAGTTCAAAACAACAACCAAAAAAAACATAATTCTCGCATAAGCATTTTATAACTAAACCAACAAACTTGTTTTATTTATAAATTTTTTCTACAAAATTTCAAATGAGGTGATGTTTTAACCTAACCTTAGATTTTCATACCCAATGAATTTATTTATGAACTCATAATTTGAAAATGATGTGCATAGAAATGTAGAAAAGAACTGGACAAATTGTATACTTGGAGAAATATTTGTCAAAATAATTTAGAGATTGGGATTGACCCTCTTACCCTAATGAAGTAAATGAAAATCTAAGATTGAAATGGAAGGCTTACAATGACGTATTTCCTTATTTAAGTTGCTTCACAATAAGCTTTAAAAAAGAGAAAATCAATTTATAGAGTAGGACTTAAAGGATATGAAGGAATGAATCTTAACTCCAACTCTAATTGAATGAAACTAGATGACTAAGAATTTAAATAATAAAGAAGATAAGAGGAGAAAAAAAACTTACCTTAGACCTTTCTTTCTCTTGTTGTAGGAAATTGTGAGGAAGATGTGAGAGAAGTGGTTGTAATATAGGCAAACCTTTATATAAAAGGACAAAGATAATTTATAAAATAAATGTTTTTAATTATTGCAATTTTAAAGGTTACAACTGGAAAAGAATAAAGAAAAATATTCTTAAACTTATCCTTTACACTAAACTTATCATGTCATAAGGGTAAGGCACATCTTACTACTAGGATATATGAAATTTGTGGTAAAAATGGGCTAATCCACTTGTTTCTATTGGTTTCAATAGACCAAACAATAGACTTAAGTTCATGGGTTTGTAATACAAAAGTTTACTATTTTAACCTCCTGTTAAATTTAAAACCATGTATTTAAAAGAAAACATTTCAAATGATTTTTAATATATTTTTACGTCTATTTCTATGGATTACTGATGAGTTTCAAAATGGAAGCATAGTTTTTTTTTCTATTTTCTGTTTTTTTATTTCAATTTCAGCTTTTAATTACTAAATTTTAAGTACAAAAAAATTATTGAATAAAAACTAATTTTAGATAAAAAAAAATAGTTAGTTCTTATAATGACTAAATTAGAGACCAAAGACTAAAATAATTTTTTGGTTTCTAAATTAGTTTTTATTATTGTTAAATAGTTTCTAAATTGGTATTTAATTAGCTACCAAGGTTTTAACTATCAATTATTTAGATTTCAAAATTTGGTAGAAAAAATATTGGTAGCTAATTAGATACCAATTTAGAAACTATTTAACAATAATATAAATTAATTTAAAAACTAATTTTTTTTAATTAATATAGTAACTAATTATTTTTTTTCTCTAAAATTAGTTTTTATTTAATGATTTTTTGTAGTGTTTGTTTTTGTTTTTTATTTTATTTATGTAGTTAATACAAGTTTTTGTTTAGAATGCATTTCAGTTTCTCATTTAGATTTACATTATCTTCAATTTCTATTTTCTTAATTCTTACTATTAGATAAATTTTTGGTTTACATGATCTTCAATTTCTGTTTTCTTAGTTCTTGTTATTAGATACAATTTTTGGATTTAAGATATGACCGTTGGGTTTGCAGAGTGAATTTGAGAGTCACTTCTCATTTTAATTTGAGCATCAGAGAATATGGTCCCCTTTGTTTGTGGGACCCATATACCATGCTTAAAACTCAATTTTAGAAACATATTTATATTATAATATTAAGGTTAATAGGCAAAGATATAATTCATAAATAAATAAGTTGATTGAAAATTTAATAAGAAGGTGCTGATATTGTTAAATAATATATTATAATAATTCTTATTATTTAACCATTGTCAGTGATAATTAACATAATTTTCATTTAATATAATTTTTGGTAAAATTTCTTGGAATCATTAGTGTTGTTATATTGATAAGTGCGTGTCAATGCTGCTATAAAAATAAGTGAATGCTACTTGTAATACTTTAATTTTTGTAGTTTCGTTTATGTAGATATTTTATTTTGTAAATTATTGTATGTTTTATGAAATAAACATGTATTAAGTATTCTGTAAGTTTATTTTTAATAAGAGTTATGTAGTTTTATTTGGTAAAAATTTATGACTGGTTTACTAATTTTATTATTGGACTCATTGGGAGATGATTTAGGATCATTTGGCCATACTATCATCTTTCTCACGAAGACGATTTAGCATTAGTTAGATGGTTTACGCTAGAATCATTCTAATTTGACTGCTAAATAATAACAATCAATAAACAACTTCACCATTTACATTTCAGTTTTTAGTTATTCTTGGTTTTCTAGTTTTATTCAGTTTATACTTTTGATCATCCGAGTTCTTCATTTTCTCTCTTCTTTGTCTCATGTTTTCTCTTGTACTCTTTACACTTTTATCTCATTTTATGCTTTCTAATTTGTGAATTTAGATTTGAAAGTTGATTGAAATTATGAAAATGGATAACAACAAATACGAAATTGTATTAGACGATGCTCCATTTCAAATTTTTTTTCTTCTTTGAAATCGTTTTAGAATTTAGTTCTTGTTTAAGAATAATTTTTTTTATTGTTTGGTTATGTGTTTTCTTCATTAAACAATGAATCTAAATATGGGTTTCTCGCATTCAAGGTTGAAGATAACTTGACCATGATTTATATTTATTATTGCACATTTCTTTAATGAAATTTTATTTTCTTTACTGCGATTCCTTTTAATTTTTGTTTGTTTACAATTATGTGTTTTACATTTTTAGTTTATGCACTTAATTCATTTCAATTATAATATAAATTCCAGTCATGCTTTGTTTTCTATTTCTCATTTTTTACAGTTTTAGTTCATTAGACGGTGTCGTCTCGCTTGTAGTCTTTTTGTTTCCTTTTAATTTCTATTGATTACAGTTCTTTTCGTTTACAGTTTTTGCATTCTACATTTATGTTGTTTATGGTTTAGAGTTTAGGATTTAAGGTTTATGGTTTTAGGGTTTAGGGTAATATATTTGCATTAGATATATTCTATTAGATGCTCCATTTTACACTTATAAAGATATTAGACAATCTAGAAGATGATTGTTAACTAGACGGTCAGATAGTTACACTTGTTTTACATTTCACAAATTCATATGTGTTTTATGTTAGAATTAGAGGCCTTAAATAAGAGAGGAGTGAATTGTTCATGAAAGATTTTTGCAAGTATTGAAGGCAGAGTAAAAAGTTATGAAGAATTAATCAATGGAAAATATGTTAAGCCAAATAGAAAATTGTTTTTAAACTTGATTCCAAAAAATCAACCTATTGTTTTCACGAAACAATCGTTTGTTTATACCAACAGATTTGAAAACCAAAGATAAAACAGTTTAATGAGTGTAGGGATAGAGAAATTCACACAAGATGTTCATACTGGTTCACTCTTAACCAAGAGTTACATTCAGTCCTCAACTAACCACTGCGAATTCACTATGTAATCAAACCTAGATTACAAATCACACACCAAAAGTGATGATCTTGAACCCTTCAAGAACACACACCACTTTTGGCCAACCACACAGTTTTCAGAAACACCTTCAGAAACTGCAGCACACCAGAACACACAGAAATACAATGTTCATAGAAGAGAAAAAAAATACACCTGGGTAAATCAAAGATTAAAGTTCATAATTACAAGAGAATCTTATTCCACACTTGAGATGATCCAAAAGCTCTTTGAAATCTTGAAAATTGTTTTTTGATTGATCTATCTTTCTTAGTTAATGCATAGGAGCATAAAACAGCCTTTTTATACTCCAATCAGATGGTCAAAACAGTTAAATCAAGAACCAAAAGCTGTTGGAATCATTTAAAACAGATTGAAACATCCTAACAGAATTCTGTTAAGGTTTCCAGAAAAAAACAACCTGTTGAATTCTCGAAACAACCGGTTGAATTAGTTTGATAGCAAAGTCAAAACAAAGCCAAGCTTTTCAAACCCATTTTAAAAGCCACTAAGTGTTAAACAATCGATTGAATCGACATTTCAACAGGTTGAAATTTCACACTCTTTAGAAAAATCATCTTTTCAAAAGGATTAAGATTCAATTAACATTGGATCATCTTAAAGAGTGGATTAACAATTTAAAGACTATTAGACACACATAAAAAACCAACAACACAGTCTTCAAGCGTTCATCTTGGATTGGGAGACATCAAAACACTTTGTTCAACACTTTACCTTTTGTTTTAAATTTGGATTGTAATTTTAATTCACTTTACATTCATGTATTACTTGAATCGTCTAACATAATTTTAATTTAACCATCAAATACATGTTCTATTTTGTTTATGCACTGTAATTTTAGTTTTTGCCAATTTATTTCCAATTTTTTATTCACAATTCTAGTTTTCATCTAATTATGATACACAATTCAGTTTCTATAGTTGAAATGTTGGTAAACGGTATGATAAATGATTGTCATTAGGCAGTTTACTTTGTACTATTTTTTTCTTGTTTATGTTGTAATTTGTTTTTGATCCTAAACATCTTTCAAACCCCCAATACTTAATTTGCTAAGAAATAAATTCTTCAAATGAACTTAATGCACTTATGTTCCTTGGATTGACCTAGGTTGACCCTATACTACATTAGGGAGGAGCTTATTTTTACTTGAAAATTGAATATGACAAACATTTTATCAAGGACCTTATGGAGAAAACTTGGAACTAAACTTTTCTTTTATACTACTTGTTATCCCCAAACTGATGGTCAAACAAAAATGGCTAATAGAACTTTATCTTAACTATCATAATGCATGATATTTAGGAAGCCAAGAGAGTAGGAATACCTCTTAGCTCATAAAGTTTGCATACAATATAGTAGTCACCACCACAACTTCCCATTCTCCTTTTGAAGTTGCATATGGGTTCAATTCCTTAACACCTCTTGATTTTATACATCTTCCAAACTTTAACTTTATATTATGCAATGATGGATTTGAAAACTCACAATTTGTTAAATAATTGCATACTAAGTAAAAGTCCAAATGGAGAGAAGGTTGATTATAAGTCTAAACATGTCAATCAAGGAAGAAAGGAAGTCATCATTGAACCACGAGATTGGGTTTGGTTACTTGAGAAAGGAAATATTTCCCTCTTAAAGGAAGTTCAAACGTCAATCAAGCAGTGATAAACATTTCCAGGCCCTAAAAATAATAAATAATAATGCATATGAGTTAGATGTATCACATGATTACATAGTTAGTTCGTAACACATTTAATGTGTGATCTTAATCCTTTTGATGTAGGCTTTACAAATTCAAGGAAAAATTTTCTCCAAAAGGAGTAGATGATAAGTTTATGAGTGAAGACAAGGAAAAGAGTAAGAACACAACATTTAAAAAAGGATAAGAAGAAGCATGATAAGAAAAAATATTACTCACAAAAATAGTTGTTTAGTTTCTTTATTTTTTATTTCTTAAACTGAAAATATAGGATTTAAATTTTCTTTAATTGTAAAATAGTTACAAATAAATATTTTTTTTATGTAATTAAGCCTAATAAGCTTATTAAGTTTGATACAAAATCATTGGTAAAAAATCAAGGTCTCCAAAATAAAAAGTGTTTAATTTCAATAAACAATTTACAATCTATAACAAAATTTTGTAAAAGAAATATAACTAAAATTAACGCATCATCAACTTTAATGGTGAATGATCACACTAAAGACAAAACACAAGGAATTATTTTATACATTCAATATTAATTATATATACACAATTTTATAAACCAATAACATGATAAAATACAAAAGTTTGCTTCATTTAGCATGGTTGAAATGTACTTTCATACAATAGAGCAACTTCCATTCTCTTCCTAGATAATGACAAATAAAATCAATGGTCATGATCATTATATTTTATCATAATAACTGAATAAAGTTCACTCGTATAATATAAGGTTATTTTTCAATGGTGATGATCATTATATTTTATCATAATAACTGAATAAAGTTCACTCGTATAATATAAACATAATATAGAGTTATTTCTCTAATTATTCCTAAAATCTATCTTCTATTATATACAAACAAAAATCATAAACCATCTTAGATGTAACTATTAAAATAATCATATTGGTAGAGCTACTTTTCCTTAGAGCTAGAGATACTTTTAAACACTTTGCTTAGAGCTACTTTTCCTTTACACAAATAAATTATGTTATTTGGTAGTGAAAGAAAAAAAGCTTAAAAAAAATTGCAGATAAGTTCATGAATATTTATACTTTGTGAATTTAATGGGTAATTTTTCACTAAGTATTTTGTGTGTGTAGAATACCTAATTTTAATTTAGAAGGTTTCAATTTTGATGTTTTAAATATTTTTTATTTTAGATACAAGAGTGAGTAACATGATATATTTAGTATGGTTGACTCTATATTTATTTTTTTTAGATATTTTGCATATTATATTATCTAGTATGTTTAACTTTGCTGTTTCAATTATTAAATCAGTTAAACTAGTTCAACATCGTTCACTTACCACCTAAATTTAAACTTTGCAAATAAAATAATTGAGAGATAATATTTTACTAAAAAGGATTGTTCAAACTTGATAATGAAGATTAATTATCAATAAAACTGGTAGATATTTTTTTTATTAAAAACATGGTTATAAAAGAACTTTTATAAGATTAATATTCTTACCTTCCAAAAGAAAAAGAGATTAGTTCTTAAATATTTTTGAGTCACCCAGTTATTAATACATTTTTTTAAAAAACTTTCGGGAACCTTATTTTCATCAAGAAGCTAGACTGATTTAGTAAAAATTATCCTTTCAATAATTATGTTTTATCCATTCATAAACCCAAATTCCCAACAACATATCAATAAATTAATTCTTAGATTTTGATGGTAATTAAATAAATAATCTCTTAAAAAAATAATTAATCATATTAATAAGTTATCTACATTCAATCAAGTTTGTTAATTTTAACTAATAAAGCATAAATTTAAATTTATGTAAGAAATATTTGTAAATTAAATGGTTTAAGTGTTAACCATTATTTTTTTTGTCACCATGTTCTTGAAACTTTCAGGATAAATAATTTTCATGAGAGAAATTGTATGACTACTTTTAGTGTGATTTTTCAGTACAATACTCTTTTTCATCAACATGTTTAATATGGAATTTAACTTAATACATTCTTTTCTCTTGATTAACATAATCCACAAATGTCCTACAATATTTAATTCATGCTATGTGACTTTCACTAATTAATAGTTTTAATGACAATACTTCTAACACAAATGATATTTTTTCCATCAGTAAATGTTCACATGCATGGAAAATTAGTGAACTATTGTCTCCAAGTAAACTTCATAATAAATTAAGTGTATAAAAAGGAATTAACAATATAAATCTATGTTTGTCACAATTAGTACAAAAGACACACCTATTTATTTCTCATATAAAACATTTATTTATTTATTTTAATAAAGTAAACATATAATAGGATTATCTATTTTTTTTTATTTACTGAATTGGATTTGTGTAGGTACATCCTCGTTATTTTAGAGGAAATTTTATAATAAAAAATAATATATACAGACTAAATTGTATAATAAATTTATTTATTTGAAGAAAAAATATATAAAACAAAATATAAAATATCATTTGAAAAATAATAAAAATAAAAAGTATTATTATATAAATTATTACATGAATAACAAATGTATTTTATGACAACCCTTTCTTTTAATAGTTGCTATCATCCAAACCTAATATATTATTATTTTATAATATATTATTATTTTAGTTATCAATAATTAATATATTTTTTTAACCTTCTAACAATTAGTTAGAAGTTTTTTTCTTATACCTCAAATCCCTACCACTCCTCTTATCCAACGGCGGAAACTTGTTCGACCTTTATCGCCGTCACGCCTTAAGTGCCGTTTGAGTTTCAAACTTTTGTTCCCCTAGGTAACGTTCACAACAGCCGTTAAATGACGGGCTCTGAAACAACGCCCGCACCCCTAACGGTAATTCACGCGACGTTACGTCGGTGCTCCAACATTTATTATTATATATTGTTATTATTATGGTTATGTGTATATTCGTCACACATACACTCATTTACGTAGTAAATAAATAAAATTCTTTTTTTTTTTAAAACTAAATTTCAATTTCCATTGTTTCAACGTTCGAGGATTTTTCGAAACCTTAGCTCAGAGAAGAGAGATAGAGAAGCCATCGTGGTTTCTCTTCTATGAGCTTCACTTCGATTCCCGCCACTTCTCTGCAAGCATAGGTACTTCACTGTTGGGAGAAATCACGATTCTTTTTTTTTTCTCGATTTATTTTTATTTCTTATCTGTTTCCGTTTTTATTTACTCTGCCAAATTCAGATGTTAATTTCCTTTTATTGATTTGATCGAGTCTTTCCGTTTCCTTTTGCTACAAAGACTCCGAATAGATTTTGTTTGAGTGGAGCGATACCATGTTTCGTGTGAGAATTCTTTTGGGGAGGGGGTATTGAAGGTTTTGATCTGATAATAGATTTTAAGATCTGGCTTCTGCTTAAATTTGTCTTTCACTGTGAAAGTTTAGAAAATTTTCAATTTGAGCTGGGTTTTTATGATGTTTTGATGGTTGGTGTACGGTGGGTTGTTCTGAGAATTTGTGCTTTGTTTTTTTTTTTCTTTTAACAAATTTTCTTTTAAGGATATGAGCTATGGTTTGTTTATTATGATTTTGAGCTCTTGAAGGATATGGCTGAGGTGGTGAAATCGGAGGAGTGTTGCTTGGAGAATAAGCAGTCTACTGCTGCTTCTTGCTCCTCTGTTTCTGAAGGCAGTGGCAGTGCAATTCACAAGTCTCCTGGGATATGTAGCCCTGCATCCACATCACCTTCCCATCGGTAACATCCGTTAAGTTCTTTACTTTTTCATTGCAGTATCAGTCATGAACTGTGATCATTATGCTCTACCTTGATGGCAGTTTTCTTTGCTGCATGTTTTATACCTATGTGGAGTGACTGATTCCCTTCATACTGTGGAAAATTTTCTCCACAATGAATCCTTGCTGTGTTATATATGCATTGACTTTTGTTACATGAATGTTTTTGGCACAGGCGGACCACTGGTCCTATCAGGCGTGCTAAGGGTGGTTGGACAGCACAGGAGGTTAGTCTTTACTCATTGGAGACAGATGCTGATTTTTTAATCATCAATTTTTTTGGTTAGATATGTTCTTGGTTGTTAGCAAGCTGATTAAATAGTGAATTCAACTCAGTTGATTTTATTTCTGTGCAAGTCTAGTTCAAAATTGTTATGCTTGTCCTTTCAATTATTGCTGGTCTTATAGAAGTTAATCATAACAAAAATTATTATTATTTTTCTTAATATTTTATTTAACATGATGCAGGATGAAACATTAAGGAATGCTGTGGCAGTTTTTAAGGGAAAAAGTTGGAAGAAAATAGGTATTTGTTAATAGTTACCGCAGTTAGTCCTTCGGAGTTCTGACATAACTTGTTATTGCTGAATTACTTTTTTCGAGACATCTGGTTCAATAAATCACTAATGACCTTTATATGTGATTTTCAAATTCATAGAAGAAATGGAATACACTCTAAGATTGATTATGTATACGAGGAAATGAAACACATTCAAGCAACATGTGGGCAATCATCAATGAAATTAATAATTCATTGATTACATTTGTATGAACAGTAGAGGGAAACTGTACATTCATATTAACAAGCTAAAAAATGTGCTTCTTTTATTGCTTTAATGGTACATGCTTGTGTATAGCTCTAGCTCACGCATCTCCCAATGAAGATTCTCAACCAACTGTAGTTACAACAATACTGTCTGCACTGGTAGTTTTTTCATTCCTGGGACAAGGTGAATATGTGAAGTGTTTGGACCAGTGTCACGTGGTCTGTTGCTCATGAATCCAATATCCATAACTGGGTTGAAGGTAGTTCAGAGATATTTAATCGAAATGGGAATGGGAGCTTACCTGAATATGCCAAAACAAATAAGTACCTGTTGGTTTAGGCTTCCAACCCTTTGTATCCCTTCCTGATTAGTTTGTTGATTTTCAGGCTTATTCTCTTTGTTAGTTCCAGCAACAGCAACAAGAGCATGTCCTTTCTTCTTTGCATTGTCCCCATTCTTGATAATAAGAGGTTTTCGATGCACTTTCCATCATTTCTCTTGGGTGTAATGTGCAGTAGGTGCATGTGCTCACAATCCATCATTCTTCTATTTTCATGTTTTTGAAACCACTTCAATACGCCAGCCACCATAGCTGAACTGTCAATAGTTGGGGTATCTGACATTAAACTCCTGCTGTCTTTCACATTGTGAAATAGTCAGCACGTCACTGAAAATTTAGTTTGTTGTTTTCCCAAAATTTGAATTCTGATTTAGTAAAGCTGGAATTAATACCAACAAGGAAGTATTCAGTTATGCTCAATAATTTTCTTCAGAACTGTTGCGTTATCAGAGCATTTAGTTTTTATCACTTTATAATGATCTATATCATCATCCATAGAGACTTCAGTTGATTGTGACATTCAATAACTGTTTTGATCCCTTGTTTCGTCACTACTGTTATCCACTATATTTCTTATACTTGAACAGCCTCTTTGACTTTGGAATAGGTTTATTGCATCCCATGTTTCATCTGCAGTGTTGAGAACAATGCAAGTGTCTCTAATTTCTGGGATCATTGAATTCCAGAGCCAAGCTGTTATCATGGAGTCTTCTATCCCATGCTGCAAACTTAGGGTCAACATTGATAGGCCGGTTAGTAGTTAGGTGAATCTGATTTCCTTTTCCTTTCAACACTGTACAGACAAGTTGAGACCATCTTTTATAGTTCTTCGAATTCAGCCAATACACAGAACAGATACTTAGCAAAGCCCACACCACATGATCAAAGTTTGTAGGTTACACATTGATAAACCGGTGCATATATGTAACTGGAAGAAGAAATTATCATGTCATGATTGCCTATCGGAAGGAGAATGACAAGCAGAGAATTATTGGCACTGAAGGCAAATTGACTTTGGAAGGATTTTAGGGTTTCAGTAGAAGGTACATGAGATGTAGTCTGTCAGGGGACGGGAAGAGAGAGTATAAAAAAGGTATACTCTATAAGGAATAAGACAAGTAATAAGTGATTAGGAGGGTAGTATAAATAAGAGGGGAAGATAGTGGCGAGGGATTATGAAATTTCTAACAGACAGCTGTATTTCAGTTGCAAAGTGAACATTTCCTTGGAAGGGTGTTTTCCCTTGAGAAGTGAATCCTTGTTTTTTTAATTCTTTTCCACTGTCTGTACTTCTCTTTCTTTTTCTTTCACCAATCAATTGGTCCAACCTAGTTTGGAAAAGCTCTATCACCATCTAAAAAATTTGGGCTGGTATACATGTTTCATGAAAATACCAATCAGTTTATATATACTGGTCTGTACATTAATTAAGGAAACAAATTTTGCCTTCTCTACACTGTAGTCCCATGTTTTCTGGATTTACACTTATTACTAACTAATTAGGTATTACAATTTAATTTCATGATAAGATAAAATAAAATATATACATTCCTGAAATATCACATGGATTCCCACAGTTTTTCACTTCTTTAGAGCTCAGAAAGTTAGAATGAAACAACCAAACCACTAAAATTTCAAACTTGTTTTTGCATCTTTCAATATAATGTTTATTTGTTATTTGTTCTGTGATGGACTATTGTCATATGTATAAACCTAGTAATGGTCATGTGGGTTTCATGAAAACACTATGATCATTTTGGTGACATATATTTAAAATGTGGAATGCAGCCGAGTTTTTTCCTGATAGGTCAGAAGTCCAGTGTTTGCATAGATGGCAAAAAGTTCTTAATCCAGAACTTGTTAAAGGACCTTGGACACAGGAGGTTGAAACTTAGTCCTTTTCTTTATTAATTTTCTTACAATTTTATTCAATTAATAACTTCTCTTTACTTGGTTTACAGGAGGATGATAAAATTGTTGAACTGGTGACAAAATATGGGCCAACAAAATGGTCTTTGATAGCCCAGTCTTTACCCGGTCGAATAGGCAAACAATGTCGAGAGCGGTAAGTTAGCTGAAGATCATGTGCAAGTTATTACTCTTTGTATCTTCTTTTATGAATCTTTTTATTGATAAATAAATGTTTCCCTCTTTTTAATCATTAAATATAATTTTAGATTTGTTTCTTGCATACTTCACAACTTTTGGAGATCTTAATTTATTGTGAGTGGCCCTTTGTTTAAACTGACAATTTGACTACAAAGACTGGCTTTGAATATGGACTACTCAGATTATAGTGGTTTTTCCTTTTAAACTGTTGTCAGGTGGCACAATCATCTTAACCCTGAGATAAAGAAGGATGCCTGGACTTTGGAGGAGGAATTAGCCCTGATGAATGCTCATCGTATACATGGGAACAAATGGGCTGAAATAGCTAAGGTCCTTCATGGAAGGTTTGTTTTCTTTTAATTCCTTAGTTGTTATAAAGGAAATTAAGGTCATAGAAAAAAAAATCATGGAATGTAATCTTTGAGTTATTCGAATTGAGAAGTATTAGTCTGGGCTAGTGTCCAAAGCAGCTTTATTTTTCTGGTGGTGGTGGTACCTCTTGCTCTCTTTCAGTATTCATATATTCTTATATTTTTTAAAATAAAAATGCAAATTCATTAAGACTAGAAAATATTACTGGGAAATAAATGGGAGTAGGATTTTTTTTAATGTAAGACGGAAACGTGAAACAAAAAAGAAAAAAAATAAAATTAATGCAACAAAGCTACTTAATCCTGAACATCAAGTTCTGAAGATTTGTCCACCTTTTAAGGAGTTGACTAAGCTGTTCAACTTTCTTCAAAACATATTTAGGAGAAGCACTACATGGTATAATTCGAATAAGTCCTAGAGTGAATGACTGCAAAAAAAAAATGACCAAAGATACTTCAATGAATATATAAGTTATGTAAGAGGGATGGCACTCGATGTTTATTATCTGACCTCGTAGAAGATTTATTTTGTGATGGAATGGCATGCCATTTGATTTATTGCAACACATGCTAATATTTGCCTGTTATTTTTCTTCTGCAGGACTGATAATGCAATAAAGAATCATTGGAATAGTTCTTTGAAGAAAAAGTTAGATTTTTATTTAGCTACAGGAAGACTTCCACCAATTCCCAAGAATAGTCCACAAGTTACTGTCAAAGATACAATTAGACGTTCTGCTAGTAAATCAATACTTGTTTATTCAAATAAAGAATTAAATGCAGCTGTTGAAACATCATCTGAAACTACAGCCATAAGTAAGCTAGATGACAGTAGCAGGAATCAGTTTGAGTCCTCGGGAACAGTTAGAGAAGTTGGTGATTCTTCAAGTGTTCCTGCAAATGAATCTGCTGATTCTGACTGTGTCGAATGCAAACCTGGATCTTCCAACATTGATCTTAGGTGTAGCAACTCAGAACAACTGTCAAAAGGTAATTGGGGAATAACTTATGGGCCAAGACCTGACAATTCCGGATTCAATGGACACTCCACTTTTGAGCATTGTACAAACAATGGTGACATGAGCACTACAAGCTTAATTGGAACATCTTTGCAAGAAAGTCCGACCTGTGGTTCTCTGTGTTATGAGCCACCACAGTTACATAGTTCAATTCCCATAGATTCTCTTTATTTAAATTATATCTGCCAGCAGAATGAGTTTTGTTCGACTCCAACTTTGTCACCTATTGGTTTCTTCACTCCACCTCGTGTGAAGGGTGATGAATTATGCACTGAGACACCTGAATCAATTTTGAAAAGGGCTGCCAATACTTTTCCAAATACTCCTTCCATATTGAGGAGGAGGAGAACTGAGGTTCAAGCACTCACTAGTCCTAGTAAAGTTTTGAAGGTAGATAAAGATCCACGTTCTTCTAATGAAACAGGGAGAACCAATGATGATTCTGGTTCTAGGCATTTCTCCAGGAGTCCGGCAAGCCATGGCAATGTGAATGACATTCCCAGTAATAAGACATTCAATGCATCTCCCCCATATAGGTTAAGATCCAAGCGAACTGGGATTGTCAAGTCAGTGGAGAAACAACTGGAGTTTGCTTTTGACAAAGAGAAGAATGATGACAAGAGAAGCAATGTCATGACTGAAGATTGTCTCCATGAAAAAAAATTGGTTGCCACATAGTGCACAAAAATTGTAAGTCATTGCTAATTATTGTTTTTTAAATGTATTATGTTATCTTTCTGCTTAAGCTTTAAGGCATAAGATAAATTGCTGTCTAGTGGTGAATAAGCCAAGCTTTCTTGTAGGATGAAGTTGATCCAAAAAACAAACTCAATCCACTAGTAACTGATAATATTAATTACTTTGTATTATATATCTTTCTGCTTAAACGTTAAGGCATCAGATAAATGGCTGTCCACTGGTGAATAAGCCAAGCTTTCTTGTAGGATGAAGTTGATCCAAAAAAACAAATTCAATCCACTAGTAACTGATGATATTAATTACTTTTTAATCTCAGAAAGGATATTTTTATTATCTGATTCACACAGTTGTCTTTCTTATACAATTTGTTGAAGTCTTGTTTCTCCATCAAATGAGAAGACAACTTTTATATGCTCAAACTAGATCTTATTTAATGGATTATCTCATTTTGTTTACTTAAAGTTTATTTATGCTTTAAATTATCAATGTTGATTGTGATAATCGTTTTCATATCACATTACTTATTTTGACCTATAATTGTGGTCCCATTTCAATCTAGATTCTTTTTGCAAGACACAAAATGATTGAATTAGCCCATTATGTGTTAGAAAATGTTTTTAACCAAAATGAGACAATTGCCGACCAAAAAAAAAAAAAAACCAAAATGAGACAGATTTTTGGTTGTGTTAGAATAGTTTGTATTATCTTCTAAGCAAAAGCTATTTTGTACTATATCTATCTGTAACTTAGAATCTTAGGGATAAACTCTATAATGTTTTTCATTTTCTTTTCTTAAGCTTCTATTGTAAGCAACTAATTTATGTGTGTGTGTTTGAATCTGTAGAGATCTCTCTCTCAAACTCTTTTTCTCATATATACTCTTTCAAGTTGGTACCAGAGCGGGTCGATCCTACTTTGTATATATTGTCCAAAACCACTATCCACTATCTTAGGTCATGTTGTCCAATGTCTTTGACTGTCATCTGTTGCATCCGGACTCTGCCTTTTTCTCAAACAACCACCGACAGCAACATGACCAGTCACAAAGGCTGATTGTCTCTCTTGCTTTGTCATGTGCCACTTTTCTATGTGGCTCAGTCAAGCGCATGTGGACCACGCACTACCTTCCCTTCCCATCACCGAAACACCATCATCTCGCCTCTGTCAGTTTCAACAACTTTTCTTATCCTTGTTCCACCCCTCATACTTAGCTTTCCGATGTTATGCAAGTGTTGGTTCTCTTGAAACCTATGGGGCTTCTCTCCCTTTTTATTGGTCTTATGATAGTCTATATGGTAGACCTGCCTACTCATTTTTTTTTCAGGGTCTACAACATTTACTTCAAAAAACTTAGTGGTAAGAGTTATTAATTTTGGTCTGGAATCTAACATACCGGAACTAAGTCACATTACACCTTTTAGATTTTGATATTTTTTTAGTGTCATTAGGAATACTTCATATGTACTTGAGTTTATTTAATGAAAATCATCCTAAACTTTTGTCCATCTTTATATTTTTCTTGAATGAAATAAAAAGTCAATTTGGATAGTTATCAAAAAAACTTAGTGGTAAGAATTATTAATTTTGGTCTGGAATCTAACATACCGGAACTAAGTCACATTACACCTTTTAGATTTTGATATTTTTTTAGTGTCATTAGGAATACTTCATATGTACTTGAGTTTATTTAATGAAAACCATCCTAAACTTTTGTCCATCTTTATATTTTTCTTGAATGAAATAAAAAATCAATTTGGATAGCTATCAAAATTTTCTAAAGTGATAATATTAAAGAATATTTTTCTTCTGATTTTTTATGCTATTTTGAGCTCACATGTTACATCAATCTACTTGTTCTTGTACACTTCAACAAAATGGGTATAGTAGAAAGAAAAAATGGTCAGTTGGTTAAAACTGCATGCACCTCTTATTACTTGGTGCTAATATAGTTCATCGTTGGGTGATGTTTTTCTTACAACTTGTTTTCTTATCAATAAAATATCTTCTTCTGCGATAATAAAATTCCTTAATCCATTTTGTTTTCGAAATGAACCTCTATTTCATGTTACTTCCCATGTCTTTGGTTGTGTGTTTTGTACGTGACATGTTTCCAAGTCTGGACAAATTCTTGGCAAGAGCCATCAAATTGTGTTCCTAGGATATTCTCGCCTCCGAAAAAGGTACCACTGTTATACTTGTGAAACAGAAAGTACTATGTCTGCAAGTTTCATCTTTTTTGAAGAGACATGTTTCTTCTCTAGTCTTTATTTTGTCCTACATGTCTTATCGGTGGTTGAACCCTTATTTTTTCATACTTATGACAGTGGTACCCAACCCTCCAAGTTCCTTTCCCACCTTAAAAACTCACTTGAGTCATCGTTGCCTATCATCAGTGATTCATCCAATTTACATGATGAGTTCTTTTCAGCAAGTCCTTCACCATTGTCACTCAATACCATGACCCTTGATAATGAAGATTCCAGTTGGCCCATTCTTTTTGAAAAGGAACTCATTCTACTTGTAATCCTTATCCTTTTAACAATTATCTAAGCTTCACAGATTATTTCCTTCCTACTTCTCATTTATTTCCTCTATGTCTTTTACTAAAATTCTAAAACTGTGACTGTAACACTTTATCATCCTGGATGACAATAAGTTATGATTATTGAAATCTCTTAAACATAATCACACATGGACTCAGTTCCTCTACCACGTGGGCAAAAGATAGTTGGTTGTAGATGAGTGTATGCCATTAAAGTTAGGCCGAATGGTTAGGTTGATTGTCTTAAAGTCCGATTGGTTGCTAAAAGATATACTTAGATATATGGTTAGGATTACGGTGATACTTTTTCTCATCTAGCAAATTTGACTATTGTCCATTTCTTCTTTGCTATGCCAACTGTGGCCATTCACCTCTTCAACAAATTGGATGTTAAGAATGTTTTCCTTCATATGGGAGGAGGACACCTACATGGAGCAACTTCCTTAATTTTGTTACTCGGGAGGAGTTTGAGTTGGTTTGTAAATTGAGACAGTCTCTTAAAGTTCTCAAGCAATCTTCAAGTGCTCAATTTGGAAAATTTAGTTATATTGTTCAAATCTGTCTAAAATACAGTGTATCAAATATTTTAGTTTTTTATTGTCATACATCTCCTAGAAAATATGTTTTGCTTCCAACCCAAGATTGTCTGTCATTTTGTTAGAGAAAATTGTCCAATGAAATTTGCTTTAAGTTTGTTGATTCCAGATTAACTTGTACGACAAAATACTTGAGAGTACCTCATTCAATTTATATGTTCTAAGCCTGTCACAAAGACTAAACTAGATTTCAAGCTTGTTCTTCTCCTCCGATTTATGGGGTACAAAATGGAATCATTCTTTATTTGTTCCATCAGAAAAGCATCCAAACAATAAAATGGTTCCATGCCACTCACCATTAAACATCTAAACATCGTCCTTTGAATTATTGGTTTTTTTGTATAGCTTTAGCAATATGATTGAGCAGGTTTATTTACCTTTATCTCTTTTGGTAGGAGATGGTGTTTTCCTTGCAGTTTTTGTTATCTGATGATCAATCATCATCAGGCTAGTAGTTATGAGTCCTAATAACTATTTCTTCTGAATTGACGCAGGGATTATGATTGGACTTGGTATTAAAGCTGGCTGATTGTTTTCTAAATTGTTTGAAATGTTTACCAATATTATAAAGAAAATTCAGTGCACGGGTCACAATGACTTGCACTTGTCCACATAATAGTTTGCTGTCATTTCCATCACACCTCAGCAACAGTAGGGGTCTGGTATGTGTAGAATAAGAATTGAAATTTTCATTTACTTGTGGATACATATAGCTAGTTGTATTTATCAGAGATTTGTACAGTTGTCTTAGGACAAATAAATTTTCTCAAATGTCATCAATGTTCTTAGATTCCTTCAATCATTTTTCCAAATAATTTCTTGCCTGAGCTACTAATAAGTGTGTGATCCTTACGTTATCGCCCCAGCTGGTTTGATGTACACTTTACATTGAAATTACTCTGACAATCACTGAGGTGCTGCAATTTCAGAATGGAAATAGAGCATGTTCAATCTGAAATTATCATCAAAATCGAAGATAACTTATGCATACAAGTGGTATCAACACAACTTAAGAGAAATAATTAGTAGTCCTAGACCACCTTGACCATTCTAATATACACGAAAAAAAAATTTACTTTAACTATTTTTTCTTATAAATTTTAAAGTTTAAATGTATAAGCATTGGTTTGAATTTGATCCTTGAGAACTGTTGCATTAAAAGCTGTTACAGTGATTTTGGAATAATTTTAAAGCAGCGAACTACCAAGTTCGTGTAAGGGCAAAGGAAATTTGCAGTGGAGTGGCAAAATGCTTAGATAGGAAAGAACACCAACTTTATTGTGTGGACACTGACACTGAGAGAGGAAAGCTAGGGAGTAAATGAGATTAAATACCCACTTGTTCTACGCAAAAATGAAACTATAAGGAATTAACGGGTCTTTTCAAGGGGTAGATCATGTGGTTTAACTAGTAAAATGAAGAAAGTTTTAGATTAATTAGAGATAAGTAAGATAAATAATATATAAATAGAAGTAATCATAAATGTATTATTTTATGATTTTAGGTTGAAAGGGATTTCTTAATCATTTATACATGAATTTATTTATGACTTATTAAGATTGCATTTTTTCAGTGTTTTTTCTTGAAATACCTAACAAATGTAAGCTCGGAAGGTGATCTCATCCTAGTTAATTATTTTTAGTTTTTCTTTTAATTTAAGATATATTTTGTTTGTTTAAATTTTTAATCCAGTTTGAATTGGATTGATTTTGGCTTTTAATATTTTTTAGAAAGTATTAAGTAAGTGCTATAAATAAAAGCAATTTAAAATGTCAAATATTTTTATGTATTATATAACTAATGATAGTATAACAGTTAAAATATAGTAAAAATAAAATTTTACACCACTTGATAATTACAACTCACAGTTAGAATTTTTTATTTATTTTAATTAAATACTTTTATTTAAATAAGTACAAATTATGTGAATTTATAAATATATAATATAAAATACAAACATAAGTGATATTGCAAATTCATGAATAAAATTTTATACGTATGTGCAAGTAAATTTAGTTTGAATTTAATTGCACCTGTTTTTAACATCAAATCTGAAATACAACTCCATATAAAAAAAAAAGTATATGCTGTGTTCAATTTTCAGTTTTTACGATTTTAGTCTTTTAGATTATTTTTTTTTCTTTTTTCTTCCACTGAATTAGATAGGTTTATGAAATCAATATTACAATGTTTTTTCCTTCAGTATGGTTTGTGACCTTCTAAACGAAAAACAAGTAGCAGGGATGGAAATAGTAATCTTTTCATTCTACTTAACCTCAGCGTAAATAAAAGGGATGACACAACAAATTATTAATTGTTTTTCATTTTTGCCAATTATGCTTTTGGTGAGCAAAAAATGGAGTTCATAACCTGATATTATTAGCCTAACAATAACACGATGGAGTAAAAGCAAAAATCACTCTTAAATAAGCACTTAGTCATCAAGGTTCTGCTTCATTAAACCGTAGGTCTTATATTAATTATCAGAATAATTTATTAAACTTAATTAATAATATATTTAGATTTTGATACTTGGTTATTAGAGTGTGTAAAGTGTACATGTATACAGAATAAAGAGTATTTGAATATATAAATATTTCTTATATTTGTAATACAATTTTGAAAATTGAAGAATTATATTTAGTTATTGATTATTGTTGTCTGTTTGATATATATACTGATCGTATCTTGTATGGAATAGACTACAATTTTTAAAATACAATAAATAAGAGAAATAGAAATTAATTATGTGTTGGAGTATTTCAATCAATCTAAAATAAGACTTCCTAGTTACAATAAATCTTTTTATGAAATAATATTTTAATTGTATATTTTTAAATTAAAATCTATATGTAAGTAACGTGCACAACCCAATTTATATTCTATAAGATGTTTGAATTTTTTAGTTATCATTGTACAATATAAATAGGTTGTGAAGAACTTATTAATTATTATATTTAGAGTAAACCATGAGAATTTTTTTTAATAGTTAAAATTACAATACTTCAGATGTATTACAATTATAACATTACAAACTTCAGCTTTCATAATTTTTATAGTTTTTTTAAAAAATTAATCGATGGCTTAAAGAAATTAGTTTTTTAATAATTGTTACTATCTTGTTTTTCTTTTCCTATTTTCGTTTCTCTTGTATTAGTAATATATGTACTTCTAATTTTATGATCAAGAACATTAATTCATATTTGATTTATCGTCATTAAGTTTCATTTGGTATGATTAGTAATGTCAATAACTTTAAAAAGTAAAATTCATTTTAAAAATATTATAATTACATAAACTTTCAATTATTTTTATTTATATCAAGGCTTGCACATTTTATGGTTGAATTTTCGCACTTTTGCACATTTTACATTATTGTTGGTGTGTCAAAAATTTAAATGGCCATAATCTCTAGTATTCTTTGTAGTATTACTATTTTGAAACAGGCCAAAAGATACCTGGGACCTATTTGAAGAAAAGAAAAGAAAATTATGATAGACACAAACCAGCATAAAATTGATTGTCTACTCTTCTACTTTTTCTCTAAAAACAAATTTGAAAATCTCTTTCAGCAAACATGAACCTGCACAGTTCAAGTGAAACCTAAACATAATGCAGATATGAAAATTGACAAAACATTTGAACACAGTACAGCCCTAATTAGCAGTACTCATTTTTTAAATTTCCCATTTATAACTTCATTCACCTGTAAAGTCCAAAGAAAGCATCAGTTAAATTATAATTTGTCCTGGATATTGTGAAAGAGTGAATCTAATTGAGTAGCATACTTCCCAAAAAACTTAAATTTGCACGGTTTAATTAAAATATGAGAAAGCTCAAATTGAAAATCGCTTTCCTTCGCAACATCCACCCACTTCACTAGGATAATTCAAATGGTATTCCAGCAATAGCTAGATAGTGTTACTTATCTAGTCTTACACTCCAATCCAATCAATTCTTTAGTTTATTTAATTCACCAAAATACGATACTATTATCACAAGCGACACTTGAAATGAAAAACAACCCAAATTTTACAATCAGTCTATTAGCATTGTTCCTCAAATATACTAAACAGGAAACATAGACGGTAAAATTTGGTGTACATATATGTACCTTGTATACAATATGCCCATAAATTGGGCATTGTCTTGTTTCCCCTACCTGGGTAGAGGAGAAAGGCTCAACCAAATATCCAAACTTACGATATTGATATACCTTGAAGTAAGGATACGCTCATAATTCCACAAAGTATACCTTGAAGCAATTGCTCCTCTCCCTGGTATGATGATATATATGTACACCAGTGCACCAACTAAATTGGGAAACGTACTTTATGGTAAGCATGGAGCAGAAGAAAAGTCGCAGCTATGTCAGCATCGACCAAATCTGTACAGCCATGACCAGCAGGTAGATTCTCCCACAGGAGCCAAGTTTTAAATCTTTACCCGGCAACTGTATCAATCTACTGACATGTGAAAAGAAATAGCCTTGTAAGTATAAACTCTTACCAAATATCATCTCTTCATAATCTAGAGTTAAAATGATTTTTTATTGATGAACCATAAATCCTAATTGCTATGATAATATTGTAGCAGCTTTAGGCTAGGGAAGATACAAAATAAATGGTGTCAATGGATATTTGAAAGACCTGGATTCGTCCCTCTCCCTACTTAAGAAGTCTGTCCTAATCTCAATCTCCCCTCTTAACTATAGTCAATATCCTTATTTTTTCTACTATCTCAACACCCTGAACTAACTTAACTTCTTCACTAATAGACTCATAATTAATCTATCAATGAATTCCTAGGGATATGGATCACTGGGTAGCATTCCTTCTTCCTATAAAATAAGAAGTCTCTTAAGTCCGATGACTATTAACCTTTATCCAAATAAGAAAATCTCAACATTTTCTCAATTATTTGAGGCAGTTACGAAGATTTATGAACATAAAGAGGTCATCCAATTATCCAAGAACATTCTTCCATGGCAAAGATGACAATGAAATTGATACAAACAATTTTCCATTATAACATGCACACCTTAATGGGCTGTACATTTTTAACAGAAGACACAGCATGGAGTAGTGATCTTCTGATTAGTCAGGAGTGTATGACATGATAAATTAGCATATCTAGAACCAATTTTCATCCTCCACGGGTCCAGTAAAAAGCTCTGCATGCACAAGGTCACACCAACACAGTGATTTAGATGACAACAAAAGGAAAAATGAGGATTTTGAACTGCAAATTCAAACATCAGACCTTAACACTATAGTAAACATGATATTTGAACTAAACCAGGAACAAGGAACCAATGGTGGTCTGACCGAGAACCTTGGAACTCCGGTCCAGACCATGAGAAGCAACCTAAGCAGATAAAAAACCATTGTTTAAAATGTTAATTGATATAAGAAAATTGAAAGAAAGATAAGGAGAATAGATGGAATATTTCTTTACCATATATGTTAAAGCAGCATAGCGTTCCTCTTTCAGGTAAAGTGGCTTCCCTCGTGACATTTCAGAATCCTGAAGCAAAGAACATGACAAATAGAGAAATTTAAAGAAACAGAAATACAATAAATTTGAACTTCTTGGCTTCAGTTATATATCAAGTGCCAAAATCCTGACAGCTTAAACAGAATTCCAAGACAAGAAATTCAAAACCCTGACACCAAAATATGAGGTTTATAATTTTCAACCCCCACTTCCTGCTCTTTTTGACATGATGCCAAATGACCCCTGAAAAAGATTCAACTTCAATTCAAATACCTTGAAGAAAGACCGAGCATATCCAATTAGGCATAGAGTCAATATCCATCAACATTGGACAACGGTGAAAAAAAATGGAGAAGTTAGGTTTTTGAGATATTTTATTCATTACATTAATATAACTTTTGTTGAGAGATTCTGTTATAAACTCTAAAGAAACTATTATTGGTGTAGGAAATCCAAACAAAACAAAAAAAAGGAGGAAATTATCCATCCAAGGCCCTTTGGGCTTCCCTTTCCTCCGACTGATCTACCGCTCAATACCATAAAGCAAAAGTTCAGACTGAGCTGTCGTTCCTATCACCTACTTACTATTTGAGCTAAGAGCCTAACTTTACTATTATAACCAGCTAACATTTTCTATAACTGCTTTCTAAATAATTATACAACTTCCTAGGTTCTATCAGCTTCTTAGTTGCAGAGAAAAAAATAATAACTTCTGTATGTTAGTAAATCTGTCGAAAGGTAAACTTACCTCCTCACCAAAAGCATCTAAGTAAGGAGAAGGCCAGGGGGCTTGACGTGCAGATCTCTGTAGTAGGATTGTTGTTCTCTGACAGTACAAACGAACTCCTTATTAATTCAGTATTCAAGCAAAATAACTACTTAATTAATAAAAAGCAAGGAAGAGGAGATGTGTCAAGATAGCTCAAAAAGAATATTCAAAGGGCAAGAGCAAAAAAGAATGACAACAGAAGCAGACAAGTAATTCAAAACTCAATCAAGTTCGAGAATGAACATGATACCCGAATCAACAGAAACACTCCAGTACCAGCTCCACAGGTTACTGCATGAGTTTGGCATCCACTTTCCCTTAATATGTAAAAAAATCCTTTCAAATTCACAAAAATAAGCAAGTACACGATAAAAATTAAAAACCAAATAAGACCAAAAAAACTAAGAAATATATGAATACAACTAGAAATGCTATGGACCAGTTAATTCTCATTTCCGTTATCGTTATGTAACATGTATATATCACAAGACTACATGAAATGAAACTTATGTCAAGCAGCACAGTGACTGGGTTCTCCAAAAAATTACTTTTATAATCCTTGCAAACCAGTCATTAGCAGAGATTAGATATAACTACTAATGGAGAAAGACCACGTCTTCTTTGTTGGGACACCAAGAAAAAGAATCATCCTAACAAAACCAAATTGAAAATGCCATCAAATTCCTAAACCTCTGAAGACTATTTCACCATGAACACCTAATATTTTTCTTCCATAAGTAGACAGCAACTCCCAATAAAAAAAATAAAACCTTCATTGATTAATAGAACTCAGTCTATGACGATCAAATATAAATTTTTGTGTGGCTTGTCATCAATAAAAATAAATGATACAGACCACGGTCTCCTAACTCAAAATATTTACCACATTTGTAAACGTAGTTGAGAGAATAGCATAAAAAACTACAAGACAACATAATAAAAAAAATAAAAGAAAACTTCAAATCTGAGATGAAATGGCGACGGGAACAAATCTGCAGAGGTGGAAAAATAGAAACTACACTTTTATATGTAAAAAGTTAATGACATTCTAGCCATCAATAAGCTTGAGAAAGTAGTTCAGTTGAATCAGAACCCACTTAAAAAATTAAAATCTAGTTTGTCATTACTGAATTAAAACTAAAGTACCTGAGACAAAACATTAAATGCTCAAAATGCATTTCCTGGCATAAAGAGGGTAGAATAAATGAAGAAACTGGAAAAGAAATGAACCTGCAGCATAATTTCCAACTTGGAGAGCACAATCTTCCACATAGCAGGCACAAAGCAGGGTCTTCAAGAACGGATTTGCATGCAAGGCACCGCTGTTTGATACACCTGCTTGTATAGATGTTGCAAGAGTAAAAAGAATAGTAATATGCTACCTTACATAACACAACATAATAATTAAAAGTACCTCTGCAAAAGATCCTGATAAATATTGGGCAATCTCATTAACTCAAATGGAACAGCAGGTGTTACATGCAAATTTTGTTGAATTCTGCGAGATCCAAATTCATTGCAAAAATGATGACACCAACTAGAGACCGTAGTTCTTGAAAATTCATCCTTGAGAACCACATCAAGAGGGGGAATTCTGAACATGTTCTCGAGCTCATGAATTTTAGTAACCTCAAACATCTCAATATTGGCATTGCCTATTGTGTCCTGTGGGACACTCCATGATCTATCCAATATATTTTCCTCATCACAAAATGGTGCTGGAATAAAAGAATGGAGTATCTTCCACAACAATGCACATCTTCGCAAATATGGAAAAGTAAATCTCCGAATAGCATATTTAATATCAACATTGGGATCAAAATAATTTGACACAATGTACAGTGGGGCATGTGCAGACTCATTCATAACTTTATATATGTCAGTAATCAGACAACCTGAAAGATCTGAATCCCTTGATGATTTATGCTTAGATTTCTCATGATACAAAATTATAGCCTGCATCCAAAAGAAATTGTTTAAGAAATAGACACTCCGCAAGAAAACACATTTAATTAAGTTGTAAGCAATGTAACCAACCTGGGTTACAGATACTGTATAGAAAACATGAATCAGGGACAACAAGGATTCTTCACAAGACAAAAATGGGTGTGGTAGACAAAAGAGAACCCACATCAATGTTGAAAAAGGGTCATGGGCAAGTACAGGATCTGAAGCTTGCCTCCAAATGCTGTCAGCTTTTGACAGATCCATTTCAATATGTTTCAAGATACTTAACATGTCACCTGTGGATAGTAGATATGAAATGATAATATTAGTAACAGATAAATACAGTTATGTGTAAGAATGGATTGAAACAAGAGTGGACCATTTTCTTTTTAATAAAAAAGGAAGGAACCAAGGAGAGCAAAACAAAACAACTCAATTTAATTTTGTCTGCAGGTCAAGAACTACCTTACTGTAGAATAAAAAACAATTCAGAAGAATATATTCAAGCAAATTTCTAGCATGTAGATTGCATATAATGTGCACAAATAGATGGATTGTAACTGTTATTAGAATTAAGTAATTAAATTAGGAGTTTATATGCAAAATAAGCCCCCGATTTTAGTAGATCCAATGCCTATTATCAATTTAAGTTTATAAAGATACAATTCTATAAATTCATGTAATAAGTAATTAAGCTGAGAGCCTTTTAAATTTTACACACTAGTGGAGAACTTTGAAGCCTAACAATTTTCCAAATAGAAAAATTTATCTTAATCAACTATTAAATTTATATAAAAGTAATCCTGTTAAATGTGACAACAGCAAAACATGAAGTCCTATACTTCAAGTTCCATATTGAAAAGCTATTTTTCAAATTCAAAAGTAGGATAAAATTAAATATACTAATAGTATGTCATTTTATGCCTGAAGCAAACAACAAGAATTATACCTGTCCCAGAGTTGTCATTATTTGCATAACTCGGAGAAACACCAGCACAAATTGATTCTGCAAAGAGTTGAACACCTCTGAATCTTTGTAGAACATGAAGAGAATTCTTACTTCGTGTCTTTTGAACAAGTTTCAACATCAGGGATATTATAAAGCCACTTGAAGATTTGAGTTCTTCATACAAGGCACTAAGAGCATAGTTTGGAGTAAAAGAAGTCTTTCCACACCGTGCAGAAATTTCCATAGATGTCAAAGAGTACTTAAGAGTGTCCCACATCAACATTGAGTGGTTCATTCTAGCAAATCTTGATAACTTTTCTTCTTTGCAAGGGGAATACATTTTTGAAAGTACCCGCAGGAAGTTTTCAAGATTTGTTCTAGTTCTGTCGATGTGATGCAAAGGAATAGAATTTAGGAATTTAAGTTTCCCAACTGCATTGGCAGCAGATTGCAGAAGCTTTAAGCCAGAGTGCAGGCGAAGTGAATAAGTCAATTCACTTGATTCGGCCAAGGGGGGAGCAGTATTTATTGAACCAGTACTCAAGATGATAGACTGCTTCAAAGGCTTCTTTAATTCTCCAGGTAAAGTTGGCAAGACACAATTTGCAAGTCTGCGGCACACAGGGCAGAGAAACTCCCCCTTGAAAAAAAGAATGAGCATTTCCAAAGGTAGAGAGTGAAAAGACTGTAGAGATGTCATAACAAAATGAAAATAGGTATTTAAAAAGACTTAAACCTGATCTGGGTCAACAATATGTCCTCCTTCAAAAACGATTCTTCTGACAGATCTGTTGTGTCACAATAACATAATAATTACTCCATAGCAAAACAAGAAAAAATGACTATTAACTCATTACTTTGTAACCTTTTCTGTACTGCCTACATGTGTGCATCATTTAAGTTCATCAGCTTTGATTTGATTGAAAAACTCAATCATCTGTGTGAATAATGACTGAACTTAAATTCTCAAACTTTTTTGGTAGTTTGGTACATAAAATTTATGGTGAAGGGAGGCTCTCTTCATTCCAAGGCGGCAAGAACTTAAAGTGACATAACAGAGCATACCACCCAATGAAGGATACAATAACAATTGATCCTCCTTAGAAAAAGAAACTACGAACGAGAGAAAACACAAAGGTAATAATGAACTACAACCCAACCATGAGACTGAAATTCTCTGCGGTGCAACTTTAAGATTTTTGTGCTGTGATATGGAGGTCACATGTTGGCCTGTATACCAGAGTTGAAACACAGTTGGCAAGTAAAAGACACCGGAGGATACTGGGTCCAAAGGTATACATTTTAAGGTTGCTTCTCTCTAGGCTTTCCATATCATATTTCTAAAGTGCCCCATCACATGAGAAACCTTTGAGCTTGACGTGTGGATTTATGCACATTCTCATATCCTCTGTTGAAATTAAACTTTTTTTATTCAAAGAATCAAGGAGGAAAAGATCAATTTCAAGAGTCAAGACAATGGATCATTAAGGCTCGGATACTATGTTGGAGATGAATTAAATCTTACTCAACCTTAAAAACTAGCTGGGTAGGGGGTCTTAACTCAAGCCTTTGAATAAGGAGTATCTGGACATATTCTTTAACAGCATGGGACATCTTAATACATCCTCACGCCCAAGGAATAGATATCAATAGCGTGAAATTTAAAGGACTGGTAATTTTTAGGTAACATCAGGATTGGAGACATTTGTGGCTTTCCATTATATTTTCTACAGTCAAAAGGATACACAGGACAAACCACAAAGTTAAAACTAAGAAATTTCAAATGCTATCGATTCAGGTATAGCAACTGGGAAAGGCATTCAAAAATCATAGACACAACAAATATAAGCTATGTAATAAGTCTAAATGAAACATACCTTTCTCTCAATGAAGATAAATATCGATCAAGACAACCTTGATGTACTGCATGGCCACAAGAAGAAACATGAACACCATCACAATCTGTAGGGCCAAATCCATCATATGCTGCTGGATGCTGTGATGTAGATTCCACAGAAGCAGTCTCATTAGAAGTAATTTCAGACACAGAAGAAATTTCTGACATCTCTAGCACAAGATCAGCTGTATATTTCCCAAGCAACATAGATCCAGTGTCTACTATAATATTTGAATTCTCCCCAGATGTTGAAACTCTGTCATCCATATTCATCAAATTCGAAGATAATGGAAGACACATTTCTTCATGAATGGAGAAGTACATACCCTGTTCTAAAGTCTCAAAAGAATATGGTGCCTTTTCTTTTTCATCATAATATGTGTCGGGGAGCTGAAAATTTACCAGTGCTGGGTACTTATTTTTGACATATTGCAGAAAAGTAAGAACTTCCCCAGGTTTCCCACAAGAAGCTAATTCTTTTGCAGCAATCTGTACAAATTGATTTAATTGGGAAGATGAAGTTGTTCCCGAACTAAGTGTATTCCAGTTCATTGTCAATGTATCAGTCTCCTTGGTGTTGATAACAGGTGTGTGTTGTTTATCTGATTGGCAAAGTTTGGCCCATGATGCAGGACCCCTGTCAACAGCGCTCACAAGCCTAGATTTCTTATACACCAAAAATACATCAATTAGGCCAGGTGATAAAATAAGAGTAAATAAAGTTTAAAAAAATGCAATGCAACAGACTAGAACCTATGCTTGATCAAGCCTATAGCAGGTATGACTGCCATATGTACCTGAAGAAGTATCAAAAATGAGATGGGCAGTTCTGAATTGTGGTCATGACAAAGGGAGCAAACAACTTGTTTAGTATGAGATTCTTCACAATCTTGCTCATTGTCTAAATCTTGCTCATTGACTAAATCATCTTCACGACCAAGTTGAGAACTATCATTGACAGTGGAATCAATGCTGGCCAAAAATTTAGTCTGTTGGACTCTCATTTTTTCCTGCATCAGAAGCAAGGAAAACATGACCAAAGGGCGAAGAAAGACAAATTGGTGCAACAGAACAGATCAAAATGGCTAGATGAGAACGAATACTAAAGCATGCTTAGCTCTTTTGAAAAGATTGCTTGTATTGTGTTGTATACACACAAGTATTCTTATTTCTAATGAAGAACAGATACAACAATAAGAATTGGAATCAATAATTAAATATGAAAAATATTTTCTAAGATATTTCCCTATTTGATGTAATCAAATCATTTAATGTATGTAATCAAATCATATCTTTCAACACCCTCCCTCAAGCTGAAACCTATGCATCATAGGTCTAGTCTGAGAATTATTTAAGTCTCTTTATGGACTAAAGTAATCACCCAAAGCTTGGTTTGGTAAATTTTGTAATACTATGCAAAATTTTGGATTGAAATAAAGTGAGATAGATCATTTAGCATTTTATTGTCATACTTCCCTTGAGAAGTATGTTTATTTAATGGTCTATGTTACTGACATAGTCATTACGGGATATGATCCCACTAGGATTTCTCTATTGAAATAACACTTATTCAGCCATTTTTCAAACCAGAGACCATGGCTACTTCAAATACTTTCTTGATATCAAAGTGACTCAGTCAAGGGAAGGTGTTCTAGTTTCACATAAAAATATGCTCTTGATATTCTGGAGACATATTTGAAAAAGCACAAGCCCATTCATAGTCCTATGGACTCGTTGTAAAAATTAATGATAAAAGAAGTCACAAATGATGGTATCGCTCAAGTACCATGTTGAGAAGAGAGAAACCAAGAAGGAATGTAATGAATTTTGTGTTGTATATACACACAAGTATTCTTATTAATAATGATGATAAGATATTTCCTTATGAAATAGCATCATATATCCCCATTTAATCTATTCAAATTATATCTCTAACACTCCTACCCAAGCTCGAGAATATGTATCATATGATACAAGCTTGTTACAAATGTCATTAACATAAGACCCCTTGAGAGAATCATGTCAATCAATTGGTTGTTGGAACTAATAAAGTAAATAATGACAAATGATATCTTTAACACTTTCCTTCAAGCTGGAGCATATGTATCATGAGTCAAGGTTGCAACTAATGTGGAGGGTATGACGGCTCCTATTGAGCAAAAATTACTTGAAGAGCACAACAACTGTCAGATAGCAAAGATTGATGTCACACAACATGGAGACGTCAGTGGTGGCAAGAACTCTTTGGAAAAACATTGGTGGTGAGTAAAACTAAACAGAAAAACGTCGGTCTTGAATAGTAACGCACCAGAAGAAATGTTGGTGGAAAATCATCATTGGTAAACATAATTGTCATAAAGACATCGGTGGTAAACATAATCGTCAGAAAAACATCAATGGTAATACCAATCATTGGAAAAACATTAGCAATGAAAAGTAATGCTAGCTAGAAAAAAAATCATAATAAGTCATCAGAGAAGACAAATGCCACCATCAGAACAGTGAGCAAACCTAGAAAGGGATAGAAGAGTTTGTTCAAAAAACAAACTTCCTCCAGAGACAGTGAGTCTGTGGGTTCATCAGGCAAACACGATTTTCATGAGGCTCTAGATACCATGTAAGGATTAGTTACAAAACTGGTCATAGAGGATGTACCACTCTGGAACAATGTTGAGAAGACAGAAAATTATAAAGGATAATGAATTTTGTATGTTGTTTATACACAAGTATTCTTATTTATAATGAAGAGAAACAATAATAAGGAGCAAAATAAATATCTAATAATGGGAAAAATTTGGTAAGATATTCCATATCAAATCATATAAAACAGAAGCATATGGTTGACAAAGGTGAAACCTTTTTAGATCAGAAGAGATAAAGGAGGCTGGTTGGAAAACTCATTTATATCACTATTACAAGACCTAATATTTCTTATGAAGTTGGAATTATTAGTCAATTTATGCAAAACCGTCACATTGACTGACCACTTGTGATTATTAGTCAATACAACCACTTGTGATTTGCATTCTCGTATGTCAGAAAAGCTTTAAGACAAGGATTGTTGTATGAAGATAGAAAATACTAAAATCTTAGGAGATCCACCAAATGACATTGTGTATTCATTGGAGGGAATATTATCTCTTTGATAAGCTACAAAGGTGTTGTTACCCAGTCCAGTCAAAAGCTGAATATGGATTTGTGGCTTGGCCACATGTGAACTTTAGTGAACTCCTTCAAGACTTGAAATTTAGTGAAGTTAAGCACATGAAGTTGTACTGTGATAATCAGAAAGCTCTTCACACTGTCTCCAATCTAATGTTTCATGAGAGAACCAAATACAGAAAACAATTGTCAATATGTTAGGGAGGACTTGTTGTCTAAGAAACTCAGTACTGGATTTATCAGCTCTTATGACTAGCTAGCTTCAGACATTTTTACTAAGTCTTTACGAGGACCTAAAATTCAATTTATATGTTCCAAGTTTGGTGCATACAAATTATTTGCTCCAACTCGAGGAAGTGTTCAAATAGTTGTTTATTGTTTGTTGTAGAACCTTGTTAACGCTGCTTTTTGGCTGTATCTAGCTTAAGGGTCATAGGTTGTATCTTTTTTCCTTTGAATGAACTTGTTCTCACCTTTTTCATATATGTATAAGACTAAATCAGCTAAGGTAATACTCGCTGATTTCTGCATCCGTTAATTTAAGTATTAAAACAACAGATTACCATTATTGCAGCCTGTCTATCTCGAGCTTTTGCCTTGCGTTTCTCACTTTCAGAAGCCAACGATGAGATATTTGAGTCGCTAGTTTGAACACATTCAGAAATATGACAGACCACTTTAGGGGCAAGTGTTTGCAACTTAGTCATGCATCTTTTGTCAATCTCAGCAAATTTCTTCAGTAAGCTTTCAATTAGAGTAAAGAGACTACAACCACCTGCTTCTACAAAGTTGTCTACATTCTCCGTCCTGTGCATTTCCATCAATAAAACAAGAAGTGTCAACAAGCTTTGTTCACCAAAAGAAGTCTGAATGATTTCTCCAGAAAAGGCTATAATAGGAAGCTGTGCCACATCATGGCATGTATTGTCACTAGATTCCTTTTGCTGAAAACAGATATCTAACGATAATGAAAGTAAATGTAGCGCAGGTAGAAGAACACTATCAGGAGCACGAGATTCAGATGATTTAAAAGTGGAAACAGCATAAAATATTGTGGCCCGGATAATATGTAGAACAACTTTGCAAGTGGCTATTCTAGCTATCCCCTTCAGAGGAGGATGAATTTTTGTCCACTGGGGCAATTGGGTGGTTAGTGCAGAGACACTGCGGAAGCGCAAGTATCTTTCTTCAGCAACTTGTAAATCCTTTGAATTCCAACGTAGATGATACAAATCCAATTCTTTCCAAAATGTCCATCGCAGAGAGTACATACCCTAACATAACAGATAAAAATATCAGTACACTCAGGCCCAGTAAAAGAAAGTGATAATTTTTACAAGAGTTAAGCAAACCTGATTAAATCCAGATGGATTCGAATAAACAGCTACTGCATCCAAGATGTCTTGAAGCTGTTCAAACTTGGAGAGATCACGAGGAAGAGACTTCACCGATTGACTATGTGTGGCATCACCAATGGATAACTTATAAATCAGTTCTCTTTTCAAACTTTCAGCAGTAGTTAGCCCACAAAAGCGTCGTTCTTTTATTATCTGAATAATAAGAGTAAGCATTTCCTGTACTAAAACAGGTTCATATCTGAAAATAACAAAACGCTCATTAAAAGGGCTACAGAAGTAAATCATGCAAGAGCATGGAAAAACGGGGGAAAATGCTCAGAATGAAGCATAAATCAGCAAATGTCCATGTTTTCAAAAGGAAAATAAAATTTGATATTCAGCAACAGGTAAGAAACATAGTCCGGTGAGATGGACAGGTGTAATTGTTTGAAAGTTACAACATTCTGTCCATTATGTATAAAGATCAAAATATTGATGAGAAAACATGTGAAAACTGGTGCATGAAAATAGCAAGGAGGATACAAGTAAAGCACCATTATCACTCTTACGGGATCTGAAGATTATGATCATTTTGTCCTAATCAGACTTAGATAAAAACAAACCGAGCTTATTAAGGACTGCAGCGAGACAGGACAAGTGTGAATTTGACTATTTCCATTCCCAAAGTAAAATTTCATTCACGTCCTCATCCTTATACCCAACGGCATAAAATTTGACTCATCCCCATTAGGTAATGTGTATACCCATACCAGCACCTATACCCACCAAAAAGGTAAAAAAAAAAACATAGCAAAGGAAACATGTTATTATCAAGGATTCAATGTCATAAGGACACACATTCTATGGATTACATGATTGAACACTTGAAATTGAAAGTTAGATATTCTTATGTGAAAAGGATAAACAATAAATGAAGATATGAAGATATTAAAATGAGTAGAAATGATAGGGGAAAAAAAACTATTTGATTTAATGAAATTGAGGTTTGTGCTTCCCGAAATACAATTTATCATTTGAATGAAACTGCACAAAGGAAAAAATGTATAATTAAGATTGTGATAAGAGGGAAAGTACCGTAGGGATCTAAGTGAGCTTTGTGAATGATGAACAAGTAGAACAATAGTTGAGAGAATGAAAAATTGTGTGACAAAAAAAAAAAGAAATAAGGTTTTCCAAATGAAACAAAACTAGAGATAAGTGAAGATAACTTTTTTAGGTTACTTAACTAACTATGGATATTTTAATAATTTAAAATGGGGACAGATAGGAGAACAGGGGTAGGGACGGATAAGGGAATGGGATAGATATGTACATATTCATCCTCATCCCCATACTCAATTTAAAAAATCGAATATTACTTATACCCATACATGGTCAATGCAGGGATTTCATGTCAAAATCTGGATGAGTTCGAACAATACCCATGAGAACGATTATTTGCCATCCCTAGAGCTTATAAAATATATCAGGGCTCCAATCATCTCTTTTCTCATTCTTCATGATTAAAATTAAATTTCAACACAAGGTCAATTGAGTTGGTGTATTGCCAATACTTCAAACCCTCGAAAGGCTCTAGCAATAAGGGGAGTGTTGTAGTTATAATGAGTCTCCAACTAACAACTAAAGCTTTTAAGAGGATCACCAATTCACTATGATAAAATAAGGAGACAAGCAATTTATTGAATTGGTTGTGATTGAAATGGAGCCACTAGATCTTGTTACTCAACTCATGTATATTTGTAGATGATATACCAAAAAAAATTGACTAGAAATGAGTTACAAGGGATAACAATGTTTGTAGACAAGGTTCACACTCAGTTGTTATTGCAAAAGAGGGCAAGAAATGAGTTTGGTATTCCTGCAACAATAAAAGCACGAACTAAAATGGCTCTTGGTAAGTGGGAAAATTCACTTAAATTGAATTATTATTTGATAACTAGTGTAAATCCCAATGTGAATTACATTACAGTTGTGTGGTGGAATATGTATGGAGGATGTGCACCACACTTGCAAAAGCTTGCCATAAAAGTTACTTGAATTTGGATTTGATGAAAAAATCAATGAGTTCCAAGCTTAGTTTATGTATATTTTATGTGTAAAAAAGGAAAAGTACGTTACAAGTAAAAATATATCCTATAATACTCTACCATTATAGTGTGCTTGGATAGGGTAATTCACTTTTAAAGAGAATCTGAAATTTTTTATGACAATATGTCGTTTGGGTAAAAAGTTTAAAAAGAAATTGAAATTCTGGAGTTTCATTATAGTAAATGGATTCTTTAAAATTAGAGAATTTCAAATTCTACCTAACAAGAATTTAAAATTCTTCATGACAATGCTTAAAATAGTTCTCTGTTGAACTTTCTTCCTTCTTATTCTCAATGGGTATTCTACATCAATCCACTTGTCCTCACACACTAGAACAAAATGGCATATCATAAAAGAGGAATAAATGTCTCATTGAAGTTACACGCTCTCTAATGTTGAATACAAATGTTCTTGTATGTCATTGGGGAGATGCAGTTCTCACAACTCATTTTTTAATAAATAGAATGCCTTATTTCTCTCTTGAAAATCAAATTCCTCACACACACCATTATTTTTCCAAATGATCCTCCATTACTTGTCCCTCCCAGGGTATTTGGTTGTACTTGTTTTGTTCATAATGTTTTTCTAGGTTTAGACATTCTGCAAAGGCTATTAAATGTGTTTTTATGGAATATTCCCGCTTCAAAAAGGGTCACGAACGCTATTCTTCAACTATCAAAAGATAATATATGTCAACTGATGTCACTTTTTTTTGGACACCCTTTTTCTCGCCCTCCATGGACACTCTTACTTCCAGTCAGGAGGTTCTCCATGTTCCAACCTTTGGTCCTTTGATAATTTTGACTTCTTTTGGCTTCAACCCAAGTGAAAATGAGTCTGGCATTGCTCCACCACTTCCTTCTATACCAACACAGGACAAAGAGCTCCTCCCACTCTTCCCGAAGTCTCTCAAGATTCAGATCCACCACCAAAAACTTTGCATGCCATGGATCATTCTCCATTAACTACTTCACAAGACTCCACTTCAAATTGGCCTATTGCTTTTGAGAAAGGTATTTGGTCTATTTGTATTTCATATCTTATTTATAATTTTTTGAGTTATTATTGTTTGTCTCCATCATATTCTTTTTTACGTTAGTCACCATTGTTCCTAAAACTATTCATGAGGTGCTTGATCATCCTGATTGGCAACAAACCAAGATTGATGAAATGCAGGCACTTACAAATAATGGCATGTGGGAACTTGTTCCACTTCCCTTTGGAAAGAAGACATTTGGTTGTAGATCGCTCCATGCAATCACAATCGGGCCTAGTGGTGATATTGATCACCTAAAAGCTCGGCTGTTGGCTAAAGGATATATGCAAATGTGTGGACCTGACTACTAAAATACTTCTTCTATCGTGGTTAAGAACACAACAATTAGGCATTTTCTTACTGTTTTCGTATGAGGGTTGGGGCCTAGAGAACTATTGAGAGGGTTCTTCTATCTCCTTCTATTGATCGGTCGTTTGTCCTTTAGCTCCCTTCCTTCCTAGCCTTGGCTCTCGATCTTCTCATGATCCAGACTCGGAGGGTACCTGCAGAAGGCACTCCGACGCTCAAGTCAGCAAAGACATTCGGTACTCGGTTCTCAAAGCATTGTAAATGATGACATACCTAATTCTTGAAATATGTGCTATTTATATTACCTTTGGTGGGCTTTCCTTATTGGGCCAGATTAGGGAGTTGGACCGCGTTTAGGGGTACATTACCTAGTTCCTAATCGAGGATTAGCTTTATTGACCGTGATTGAGCATAATTGGACTTGTGTTGTTAGTCGTCCCTATGGACGTGGGCCTTTACTTCGGTCGGCCCAGTGATGGGGACCGAGACATGACATCAGTTGTACGGCCCTTACCGGTACACTTACAATGGTTGTTATTAACCATTGGCCACTTCAACATGACATTGAAAATGTTTTTACCTTGAGGAGGAAATTTACATGGAGAACCCTCCTAGATTTGTTGATTAGGGAGTGTCTGGTCTATGTAAATTGCACCACTCTCTATGGCTTGAAGCAATCCCTCTTAGGTTGGTTTGGTAAATTCAGCCATACTATGCAGGTATTTTTGGATTGAAACGAAGTAAGGCAAATCATTCAGTTTTCTATTGTTATACATTTCCTGAGAAATGTGTTTATCTAATGGTTTATGTTGAAGATATAGTTATCATAGGGAATGATACCACAAGGTTCTCTCAACTAAAAGAGCACTTATTCAACCATTTTTAGACTAAAGATCTAGGTTATCTAAAATAATTTCAGAGTATTTAAGTGGCTGAATTAGAGGAAGGTGTGGTTATTTTGCAAAGAAAATATACTCTTGACATTCTAAAGGAGACAAACTTGGCAAATTACAAGCCTATTGACAATCTTACGGATCCAAATCAAAAGTTGATGGTGGATAAGGGTGAAACTTTTACAAAACCAAAACAATATAGGAGGTTAGTGGAAAACTCATTTATCTAAGTATTACAATACCTAATGTTTCTTATGCGATTGGAGTTAGTCAATTCATGCAAAAGCCTCATATTGATCGCTGGAATGTTGTAATTAGCATTTTTAGATATATCAAAAAGGCTCAAGGACAAGGATTGTTGTATGAGAACAAAGGGAATACTCAAATTATAGGGTATTGTGATGCAAATTGGGCTAACTATCTCATTGACAGGAGATCCATCATAGGATATTTTATTCACTAGGGGATTATTGTCTCCTAAAAGAGCAAGAACCAAAATGTTGTTGCCCAACCGAGTGTAGAAGCTAATTATAAATATATGGCTTTGGAAACTTGATTGGAAACTCAACAAGAGATGAAATTTTGTGAAGATAAGTAAATGAAGTGGTATTATGATAATCATAGAGCCCATCATATTGCTTCCAATCCTGTGTTCCATAAAAGGAGCAAACACAGACCAATTGTCCAGAGAAGTTGTTGTCTATGGAATATTGGACTTATTAGTTCTAACAACTAGCTTGCATAAATTCTCACTAAGTTTTTGAGAGGGCCTAGAATTTAGTTTGCATTTTCCCAACTTGGTGCATGCAATTTAAATGCTCGAGCTTTAGGGGGAGCGTTAAAATTATGATTGTTATTGTACTATACAATTTTCATAAAACTACTTTTTGGGTGTATATGCCTTGTCATACATATAAAATTATGATTTTTAAGGAATTTCGTGTATTAGGAGTTATTATCCTCAACTCAACTAGACTTGGGTGAACCAAACAATCATGCAAAAAAGTTTTGAGGCAGAAGAAGCAAAATAGAACACAGATGAGTTCGTTTTCAAATAATAAAGTCCTTGTGATTCATGTCCTTTGTCAATTAGAGAACTCATACCATGTTCACTTGTGACAAAGGAATCAACATCAAAGATTACAAAACAATTTAAAGAACAAGTTAATTGGCTTCAAGAGAATAAATTATAAGGACAATGTGGAATGTACAATACAAAATTAAGATTTAAAGGACAGATAAGTTTGGATCCATTGGCTATAATAACAAAGTGGGAAATTGTTTTAGAAGAGAAAAATGAGAATGAGGAGCTATTACCAAAAATATTACAACGACACCTGATTCAGGTATGACCTTGACCTTCCACAAATTGAGAAATACAAACTCTTGAAAACTTGGCACCAAAGAAGATTGACATAAATGGTTAAATTTTTCAGATTTAAGTCTCAAATACTCTAAGTACTCCTCGTAAAAAAACTTGGACTCTCCTCTTTCAGATTCAGACATATGGATTGCCTTGTCTAGAAAACCATGTAATGAGTAGTAACTCTCTCAGGTATGACGCATTACTTTGTGGTATTGCAATGAGGGTGTCCACTCTAGCCACCACAACCTTCTCATTGCTCATCTTCTTTGTTGTGTTGCCATTGTTGATGTTTCAATAACTTCAGCTAAATTTTCATCTTTTAATAAGGTAGGCACCCAAAGAAGTTCGGAGACTAAGCTATCCGTACAAGGAATATGATCACTGGCTGAAATTTTGGTCTCGTACATGATCAAAATTTGAGTGTAGACTTCTCATAATCAAGACCAATTATAACTTACCAAGTTTTTTGTACATATCCTAAAATGAATCAGCCATTAGAAATCTCTTTAACTCTTCTACTCAACTCGAGCCTTTGCTATGTAAGATAATATCATGATTGGTTTGCACGAGGACTTCTCATAATTAAGACCATGCATAATCTTACGAAGTTTTTTCTTCATATCCTAAAATGAATCAACCACAATAAATCTCTTTAACTCTTCTATTGCAACTCGAGCCTTTTCTATGTAAGATCATATCATTGAGAGCTACTCTAAATCATATCAAAGAGTTGTTGAATGTCAGTAGCAAAAATATCATGTTCTTTTTTTTTCCAAAAAAGAATAGAATGTCTAAAAGGATCTAAATATTTCTAAAACATCGTATTCAACTAACTGCAATAAAACAACAAATAACTAGAAATCCAATTCGTGCCACTAGGGTTTATCTTCATTCAAAATAGCATTAACTTCCTTCTCTAAATGATCATGGTAAACTTGACCAAGGAACCACAACTCCATGAATGTAGACCAAGATAAGTAGTTTTGCCATGGTAATAGTAGTGGCCAAAAAAAAAGGCATAAATAGTAAAAGTCACTCTAGAGACCAAGAGCTACAGAAAAAAATTTATGGAGAGAAGGCAAAAATCCTAAGTCGTGAGGGGAGTGCCTTGACTAGCTATCTAAGTGCAATGAACCAAAAGGATAAGGACATAAACATGCTCAAAAGAAAACAACAAGGTGAACGACGACAATCTTGTGTGATTCCAACATCGAGAAGGCAACGCATGGGACACACACCTGGTGAAGGGCTCACAACAATCAACACATTGTGGCGCTTTTGTCACGCAACCACTAATGTTGGGTCGTTTCACAAGGAGCACCAAACCTTGACTTCGCCAAACAAAGCAATGGCAGACAACGACAATAGACAATGGACAATGGTTGTCCGACAACAGGGCCCTTAGTACCAAAGTGAATTTGGATTGTGATGAAAAACAATAATGAGTTCCAAGCTCGAATGATATATATTTTGTATATATGAAAAAAAAGGAAAAGTATGTTACAAGGAAAAAATAAATATATCCTAAACCCTAAACAAGGTACATACACCGAAAAAGAACATTTATGGAAGTTGTACAATACAATAACAATCGTAATACAAAGTTCTTAGTTTGACTTGTAGCTCATCTTGGATGCGAGCATAATTGAAACACATTTGCAAATGCAACTTAATCTATTAATGTGAAAGAGAACATTTTAAATTTGTGCTTATAGTTTCATATGATCATTATAAAACAAATAAAGCTGACACTAAAACTCTTGTTTTTAAAATTACAAAAGATTTACTTGAAGATAGAGAAGCAAACTTGAGTACCAAAAGCTTCTTGATTTGGTGTATATTAATCATAACTAAGCTCTTTGAGTACACTTTGAGTGTCATGACATGATTGATCCTAGCTTTGATTGCATGGTAGTCAAAATCGCGAGTTGCATCGTAAGATTGTATGATTTTACGATATATACTCATGGTGCCGATCTGCGATCACCAAAATAATACGATTCCGACGAATCACGTGGGATGGGCGTTGCAAATCCCAACTCGCATGGGATCGTCGAGTTTCGCGATGCTGGAAATCGCCACATGCAACGCTTGTTACATGGATGCGGTGGCGCGGCAACATTTACAGCGGCACGATGGCTGTGGTGTGGCAACAGCAGATGGAGTAGTTGATATTAGGGTTTCTACTTAAGATGGAGGAGGCTACAGCAATAGCATATGGGCTCAATAAAATAAAAAGCCCAAATAAGTGAAAAGAATCCACTTACTGCAAATTTAATTTTTTACTGAAAAGTTACAAATTCTCCAACAGAATTAATTTTTAATCCAGTGCAATCATGAATCCTGCTCTACTCCCCCCTTCCCTTTCAACTTCTCCTTCCCTTTCAACTTCCTCATTCACGACTCCTACTCTTCTCTCCCCTTTCCTTACACCTAATTATGTATTCTTTTATATATTATGAGGTTCAATTATGAATTTCATAAAATTTGTAGGATCTTACGATCCGTGTTATGATCTTCCAATTTACGATTCATGTTTATCTATCCGATCCTAAGTAAGATCTCGATTTTGACTACCTTGTTTGATTGTCACTGATGATAGAAATAAATGGATGTAGTCAAAATTTGATGGAGATCATGAGTTTGAAGATAAGTTGGATTTTATGATGTTTTGACTTGGACAAATATTGCTAAGGTACTAGGGGGCTTCTAAAATACACTAGGAGACAAACAAAAGTAAATAAGGCAGTTAGTTAACCTAAATCTAGGTAAGAAAAAGAAAAAGGGGTGGGGAAGAAGAGGATGATAGTGAATTGACTGAGGACAACACGAATGAAGGGTACAACTCTAATGCTTAAGAGAATGAGGAAGACACGCTAATTTGAATCTTTAAAAGGTTGAATATTCTTATTAAGATAAATATTAAGGTGTTGCATTTTTCTATTTGCATTTTTAATGTCCTTAGTTACTCTAGGCTTTATTTTTCAAGGGTATAAGGCATTAAGCACTTTGTTTCCCTGACCTTCTACAATATATTTATTTAACTATATAAGTTCTTATTAATGATCATTAGTGAATGAATTTTAGATTATTTTTCTATTATACATATATATACATATATAAAATATTAGAATAGTGGTCATCCCTTTATTTGCTATCCCACTTTTAGGGTCAGTAAGAAATGACAACTATGACAAGGCTAAAAATTTTCCTAAGTAAACAACTTTAAATGATTGTCTCAGAATGACACTAAAATCCCAATGGGTTCCTATTTCTATGGCAATAATGCATTTCAAGGCTTATAGGATCCCAATGAGTAGACGAAGATGAGCCATGGGATCCAGCTTCCATAATTCCAAGCTTGAGGTCGTGGTTAAATTTTAGGAGGGATGTATTATTAGGGTATAAGGAGAAGTTGGTTAAGATAGTTTGAATATTAATGGGTTAGTTAATTAGTTAGTTGAGGTGTTAGTAAGATATAAATAAGTGAAGGATAGAAGAGAGGCGGAGATGTTCATTTGTAAATTAAGCATTAGCTCTTTGTAAATGGAGAAATTCTTTGTAAAAGGAGAAATCCTTTGTGAAATGGGTATGCTTGGAAGAGAGAGCAACATTTATAAAATGATGGTACTTTAGATGAGTTCAACAAGATAGTTGTACTAAAGAAAGGCATCCCATACAGGGACAGCTAAATTCATGAGAGCATATGTGCATTCAGAGTTATTAATAAAAGAACTACAAAACAACAAAGGACTGACTAAAGTTACGGAAGGACCACAACAAAAAGGGGTCAATCTAGAAAAACATTATACTGTTTATGAACTTGCATACCATTAACTTACAATAATACTGCAAATTTAAGCATTTCAAAATAACAAACATGCATGAAAAGTTTTCTTTGTTGCAAGAGAGTACATACTCGCTAGATCGTTCAAGATTTAGACTTAAGTAGTTTGACAGCCCAAAGCGCTCCAGAATTCTACTGACAAAGAGATCTTCTGGAGCAAGTGCAGCACAACACTGAAGAAGAAATAGATCAAGCTCCATACCTTGTTCAGACCTGTTGATTGCCAAATAACAAAACAATATAGTATGATATAATGAATGAGTTTCAATCTTTGTACAATATATAGTAATACAAGATGGACTCACCACCGTACTGACCGATACAATTCACATGATAGTAAAGCAGAATCTCCATTTTTACGCCACATTCCAGCATGGACTTCGGCACAAAAGACCCTAATCCGCAATGGATGCTCCATTATATTGGCAGAGAAACCAAATGGATGGCTTCCTCGTAAAGCTTGTTCAAAGAAGTCATTGTAACTAGTTGGCAATGAATTAGAAGAAGCATGAGTCACGTCTGAGACTTCTGATTGACAAAAATATTTTTTCATTGCCTTCTGTAACAGCAGGGAAAGCAATCTATGTAACGGAATGTGCACAGATATATCTTGTGAACTAACATCATAGACTATATGTGGCCAATCAGGCAATGATAAAAAACGTGGACCATCTGATTCCACGAGAAAATCTTCTTCCATGGCATTATCATCAGAACTGGAACGAATACATGTACTTTCCGAATCCATTTCACTATTTTCAGAACACTGCTTACCATGATCTTCAGTTGTACTGGCAAACCTACCAGTTCGAAACTTAGATATTGCTCTCTTAAATGCTGAAAAATTGCTATCACAGGCATTACCACTATTTGGAGATAATAAATTGGGAGGTACAGCATGGGTATTCTCAACAATCAACCAATTCTCGATTGCCCTTAAACACTCATATATCAACCAAGTGACAGCACGTGGAAGAGGCAGATTTGAAGATGCATCAGTTTTTATCTCACAAAGCTTTGGAGAAGCAAAGACACTATTCCTGCTCATAACATTACATGCAGAGCTTTCCTCGGATCTTCTCCCTACCTTTGCATGCCTTACATTATCTCCATCATCTGAATCATTAATTTCAGAGTTCCAATCAGTTTCCCCGTCTATTTCTATCTTGCTAGCATCAGAAAATGCCCCATCCACCAATACAGAGTGAATATTGGCAATAGAGTGCCCTAAAATAAAAGGATAATGGACATTCACATTTTCTTCTTCTATATGTTGACCTGTTTCTCTCTTTTGAGGGTTCATCCCTTGTACAAAGGACAGAAGTCCCATCCATGTTCTTGAGATATCTTGCTGGTCATTGGTTACATATTTGGGCACTACCACATGGCTCATAACAAATCGAATATCTTCAACAACACGTATTGTTGTCTCAAATATATTTGCCCACTTGGATACCTACAAAAAGATCCTATATTTCTTTAATGAAATGTCATGCAAGAAGACTAGAAACATAATAATCTTGAGAAGTATATCTACATTCATTAATATAAACTTAACCAACTTCAAAACCATAACAACTTAAAATTTTATTGAAGGATGAAAACCAGACAGACATTTTTTATCCTGACACATCTTAGACATCATAACTACTAAATTGTAACAACTCATTACCTGTAAGCGTCCATCATCAGAACAAGAACAGAAAATACTTTTAAGGCATCCCAACAGCATGGTTAGTAGATTGATTTCCTTCAAAAGACGTGGGGTAAGAGTGGGCACTGTAAGTATCTGCACAGAGAACGTTGACAGTAGCGGGTAATTCTTTAGAGGTTTGTCACTGGAGTCTTTTGTGGCCTCATTTATAACACTTGGATAGTAAATGAGAAAAACTTTAGCAAAATCATACTTAAAACTTTGTTCTCCCAACAATTTCAGGAGTAGCTCATGGAGTTTCTTTACAACAACATCCGTTAAAAACCTCTCCGCTCTCACCAGCATCTCAATTAAACCATCAGAAGAAAGCAATAATCTAGCAACAAAACTGAGCAAACTCTCACTGTGCTTTGAAAATTCTAGAAGCATATCAACCACAGCATAAGTTAGCTCATTTGCTGGCTGCTTTCTTTCAGTAACTGATTCACTCGCCAATTTCAGCTTAACTTTCCAACAATTGAAAAGAGAACCGAGAACAGGATCAACAGAGTTTGCGAATTCCTTTGGAAGCGGTTGTACCTGTTCAGCACCCTTATGCATTGAGCAGAACCCCTCACGCTTCCACGCAGTCACATCCCCACAATCACAGCAACCTCCACCCGTGTATATAACACAATAATCATGACCCTTGTGATCCCCCTTCTCAAAACAAGGAACACAGATAGCACATGTTGGGTCGTGCTCACAAGTCCTGCACCTGTAAGCTATATCATTGTGGCCCCAAACAGCCCCACAGACACCTCTCTGCCCAACAGACATCTCGGAAAGTCTTCTCAGAGCACAACCTGGGTCACCCTCAAACATCAACCACTGTAACCACACCATGCTCTCATAAAACCTCTTCTTCATGATCACACCCGAAAACCTTTTAGAAGTCAATCTAGATGCTTGAAAGGCATCTGCCACTTCCGCATCAGTAGGCAATATAACAGACACCAGCTCAGGCATCAAAGCCCTCTTATCCTTAACAAAAGCAACCAAACCAGGCTGGTCAAGCTGCTCCTCAGGAACACCAAACTGGGCAAGCCTCTGCAAACCAATCCAAAACCACATATCAAACACACAATTCAACATCAAAAAATCTATCCATTAACAGAAAAAAAATCACTCAATCCAAAACGACAGAAACAGTTCAAAACAGCTAAACCAATCCAAACATTTATTTAAATGCAAGGAGGATCAAACAGTGCCCAAGCCACGAAGAGTATGAATTTCGATAATAGTAAAAAAAACACCAGTCGAATCGTAGAAAAGGCGTTACCCGAACGACCCGATCGCGAGGTTTGAGGGGTTGGGAATCTGAGGGAGAATCGATTTCCATGTTATCGGCCATGAGGGAGCGCCAAAACCGAAGGAAGCAACAGCACAAGGAGCGACGATCGAACCCCAAACCTTCACTCCCCAGGTTTGATTCTTTTCACTTTTATAATTCCGCAACGAAACGAGAAATTGAACGGTGAGAAGAACGCAGCGACAATACCCGCCGTTTAAAACCCTAATGGAATTTCCAGAAAGCCCCAAATTTTGGTGCGGAACCAAATCCCATGAATCATTGTGATGACGATGACGACGATGATGCTGAATGCACCAACTTACACTCAAAACACTCTTTCCTCGTGTCTCATGTCTTCTTCATATAACTATCACAAACTAGGGATAGCAAAATAGTTACATCTAAAATACCTAATATATATCATCTATATCAAAACATAAGGAAAATATTAATAATTAAAAAATATTTAGAATATAATTTTATAGATTTATGTCTTATATTTAGATTTATAGAATTTAAATTATATTTAAAAAGAATAATTTTATTTATATTTATACTTTGCATAACTAACCATTTTATAAGTTTAAAGGAGGAAATTTAAGTTAAGGGAAGAATAAATATTTTAATATGTAAAAGTTTCAAAAGGTTATATATAATATAAAGTTAATTTTTGTATTTATTTATTTAAAACATTTTTTTTTTTTAAAATATAAAACTATTTACTTCTCTCTGTATTTTTTTAAGTTTTTTCTTATCATTTATTCGATCGGAGCATACATATTAGAATTTAAGAAACTATTGGACATTTTGATTTGATTAAATTTTGGTTTCAAATAAATTTTTCTTTTCTATCATATCTTTGGTTTGCTTGTATGTGTGGGGTTTAATTATTGCATGAGAGATATAGGTCAAATAGATAACTTCTACTAATTTAGGTTTGTAGTTATATACTTATGTGAGTTAGTTCTCCATTGAAAAAGTTAGAGATTCCTTGACTTTTATAAGTAATTTCTTGAAAATTAAAGGAATTAAGGTACAAAAATAATTTAACTTAAGAAAATTGAAAAGTTTAACAAGAACACTTTGATGTAGAGAAAAGATTTTTGGGAAAATTGAACCTTATGTCGATGGAATGAAAATTACTTTTTGTAAGGATTACCTATGATGAAAAGTAATTATGTACAAGAGTATGTGAGTGATAAATATTTTTTGGGTTTGTAAATCCTTTAATTTTGTGAGATGTATTTGATCCTTGGGATATTTGGAGTTGGTCTTGAACATTTTTTTTGTAGGGACTATTTGGAAATGAAATTGATGTTATATAGGTGGATAATTGGTGAACAAAATCCTATGGTTATATATTAGTTGGTAAATTGTTGGTTTAATTCATTTCTTTAATTTATTTATAAATTTAGGTGCAAATAGTAATTGTAGTTTAGGATATAGTTGGGTTTCAATTGAAGATTCAACTCTAACCCAATTAGGCCTAGAAGAAAAATGAGGCATATGCAAACAAGAAGAGATAAAATTGGGTTATAATTGAGATTTATTCAAGTCTAATTAAAGCATTCGCCAACTTCGAAAAAAATGAAGCAAGTATAGAAGGTGTGACACAAGCATAAAAAACATGGGTTTCATCTGTCTAGATTTAGGACTTTTAAATTTTCATTTTCATATTTGAACTTCCCTCCATTTTCTTTGTTACATGGTTGACCAAAGCAAACTTGAATGGATATAGGGTCATTCCCTTCCTTTGTAATTCACTTTTGATAAAAATGAGATTTGAGAGAGTTTGAATCACTCATGAGATTGATCTTGTACCTTTGGAAGGAGTCAAGTGGTGATTCTTCCTTTAGACACTTATATTGAAGAAGATGAAGTTTAAAGGGGTGTGGCCTCTTTTTTCATCTATTTAAGTCTTCTCCGTATTTTTCTTTTATGTTGTGTTTTAGTTCATGTAAACAGTCTTGTTTCCTTGTCCCATCTCCATGATTTTTCTTCTTAGTAATTTTTTCATGTTATTTCATTCATATTATGGAGTTTTTCTTAAGTTTATTACTTGTTCTTAATACATATATGTAGATTCATGTTGTTTTATAATCCTTCTTTTAAGCTTATTGTGAATTCAAGTTCATATTAAGAAGTAAACCCGTGGTTCAATTATAAACTTGATAACACGTTCATATATCCTTCTATAAGTTAAGTTTTCATGTATAATTTACCTTTATCACATTCACATGATAAGAACAAATTTTCACCTATCCAAAAACTAAAAAGAAAGAATCATACATGCAAACATTTCTAAATTATAATAAATAAACATAACTAGTAAAACACAATTAGTTGCCTCTTAAACTCTAATATAATATTTTCATTTAACATTTGTCTCCTTCAACAAGTCCCCTTACTATTCCTTCTTTTGCCTCCATAGAGTATTTCTTATTTTCCTTTGCCACGTTTTCTTTATTTCTTTTCTTTTCAGCAACAAAATCCTTTAATATTTTTTCCCTTGCCTTCATAAATCAAACTATTAAAAATACTACTTGGAAAAAGTTAAAACAAAAACTTGAAGTAAAAACCATATCATTGCAACTTGAAGTGGTGCAAGCAAAATGTTTACATCTAGTTCTTCCAACTTAATATTAATATAAACAAGTGGTGGTGTGGGTTCCTTACATGTCATTTTTCTTTGATGTCTTACCCTAGGTGGATACTTCTATGGACAACCATTTTTCCTTATTAACTACTTAGGTTGTGACGGCTCAACATCAACATCGAAAATTGGTTTCATAACATCAACCACAAATCCTAACTTACTATCAACCTAAAATCTTAACTCAAAATAAATAGACATACTAGAGGTAGGTACAACAAAAGTAGATGACTTATTATGTGGTGTATCATTGTTCTCCATTTGCACCTTCACAATTAATTTATTTAGTTTGAACCTCAATGGTTTCTTACAAATTCTTTCATTATAACCATATTCTAAACATCTTTCACCTATTTCTTTTTTGTATTTAGTTTCCCCTAACTTGTTGGGTTGCAATCTTCATTACTTATCTCGTCATCCTATACCAAACCTTGTATATTGGTGGTAGTATCTTAGTGTCATTAGTTTCAGGCCACATTTTTTCTCCATTTATTAGAGAAATTAGTTTACCATAATAACACTTCATTTAAGCTCTCTATTGTAGTAAGGATGAACATAGTCTTTTCACATTGTGTTTCTTGTATAAAATGACACTAACAATATCTCTGCATGGGATTAGAACAACATCCCCAAAATTTCAAAAGCATAACTTAGAGAAATCAAATCCATTACAAACTTGTGTGTGAACAAGGAATGTATAACCTCAAATCTATTATAAAATCACTAAGTTGAAAATCAATTTGAATTATATTTTATCTCCATATCCAAACTTCGATGTGAGTGATAAATGTCATATTTCAGTAATATTTCATATTAAAAAATAGACACTTATGGATATTTATTGATAAAATAACTATAATTTAACCCCTAATTTATGAATTTAAAGATTTTTACATCTTTTATGATTATAATATGAATAAGAACGATTTATTCCTAAATTTGTGTTAATTTCAGGATTCTAGGAGAAAATGGAGATGAAAGGGCCAAAAGAGAATAGACAAGATGAAAAAGGAAAGCTAGAACGCTTAAGACTCGCCCAAGCCAGATCATTTCATAGGAACTCACCCAAGCGAGCCCAATCTCGCCCAGACAAGATCACTCCAGTGGAGTTGGGCTTTTTCTCATCCAACTTGCCCAAGCGAAAAGTCACTTAGCCCAAGCCTAACTAGGTTAAATATGAGGTGTGAGGCATAACCCTAAACATCATTGGTAGAATAGAAGGTGATAGAAAATCCTAGAGGAGACAGTCATCAAGGAAAAATATTATGGGTCTTCTTTTCTTTCTTTCCATGCTTGTAATGGCCAACATGAGTGGCTAATTCTATCATTTAGGATTGAGAGTAATTTGTTCAAACTCTTATGTATTGAGGTGATATTTAAACATAATATTTTGTTCTTGATTGATTATTGGTATTGTCATTTTATTCTTAACACTTGTTTTATCATGATTTTGATCCTTAGATTTGACTGAAAAGTACTTCTAAGCATTTGACCTAAATGGTGATGCTTAACATATTTGAATGCTAGAAATAAATTTGAAATGTTAATTGATATCTAATTTTTGTTCTTAACGATAAGGAGTTTTATAAATATGCGAGGAAATTATATTTAGGAGACTATCTTAATAATTTTATATGCGAAAAAATGATATAAATGAATTTTATATGAGCATCAATATCAATCAATGATAGAATATTATTATGCTTTTCAAAATACAAAAGAGTGAGAAGGATAAATCTCAATCCCAATTTTCCCATTTGAATCAACAACTCTTTACTTTGCTTTATTTACATTCTTGCAATCATACTCTATAAACTTCCAACAAACTTTATTATATTGTTTTCTATTTAGTGAATCTTATACTTGATAATTCAATCGTTTCTTGTGGGTTCGATACTCATCCTTAGGGGCAAATTATTACTTCTAACACGGTATATTTTTCGTAAAATAGTCATTAGTCAATTTAGGTATTTGTACTTATTTAGTTTTTCCTTCATTGTTGTGCCTTTTTATTATGTATGTACAAATCTATTCTAACATGGTGATTAAAAACTTATCTTTAGCAGAACAAAATTATGTCATTCAATGACTTGAACATGTTATTCATTATTACATTACATTTAAAATGGGTATTAAACTTATTCTTGGACCATGTTTTAGCTTATTTATTGTTCAATCCCTTATAAGTAGCATGACTCACATCTTTGATTTGTTTCATCTTTTCCTTAAAAGTTGAGCATAAGTAACCTTTGAAGATCATATTGTTAAGTCTCTTAGAATTGTGCCTCCTCTATTTTTTTTTAAGTTGCTATAGAGGTGGTGAAAAACATATTTTAGTATCTAACATCATGTGTTGAAAGGCATGCACACATAACATATAAGTGTAGTATATTACTTTTGTTGATTAGGCACAAAGGTCCACATATATGTTTGAATCCCACCAATGTCTTCCAATATGTTTTAAAGAAACTAGTTCCAACTTTCTTTGGTTCTAATCTCCATTATTGCCACTGTTATTGGGAAATACTAGTCATTTTGCATCCTTACCAATTACAATTAAACTTTTGCCACCATTTTTTTAGGTTACATTCATAAATGGAAAAGAATGGTCTACAACCTTGAATGAATCTTGGTTTCAAAGTGAGCTCTGCTCTTACTAGTTGAATTTTACAAGTATTTTGGTTATTCATTCTCCTCAAACTTCACACTGTAACTACATACTTGAAAGTATTGTTTAGTAGCATCCCCCTCTACCATTGTCAATGTAATCTTTTGGTCAGTTATGCATATACCTTTCATAATACCAACTGAAAATATCTTCCTTACATCCTCAATTATCTTTGTTAATTTTATCCTTTCATTTAAATTGAATATGTCATTAGGAACCTTTTCTTGTCTACTTTGTTGTTGTATACCATTTCTAAAACACCATTGGACAAGTGTGATTGGAAAGTAAGTTTTCAAAACAAAAGTATGATTTTTTTAATCTTATAACAAACATTTCAAATGAATAACCTTCTCGCATATGAACCATGCTCTAACTTTGTAATTTTTTATGAACTCAGCTTCTTTTACATTTATAACAAAATATTCTAGAATGAAATCTTTAAACTATTACAATGATAAAAACTCCATCGTAAGTATTTGTTTGAAGTTTTGACACATTAATCTAGGTCTGAATAACTTTGTCTCACTCCTAACTCCAAATCCCTCTACATTATCTAGATCAAAATTAGAATTCAACTCTTCAATGTCATAATTTGTTTCCAAATCAAACATTTGATCATAGAGTTCTTACCTTTGACAAAAGGAGTACAAGATTTTTGATGGAGGAGATAGACATTTCAATAGAGGTTCGACTAGCAAGATTGTTTGCAATGAAACTACAATTTTGACATGTACACCTTGGAATAAATATCTAAGGTACATAAAGAATTGTTCGAAGAACTCAAACATAAAGATTGTTATCAAACTTGCACTAGACCAATTGTGTGTCCAAACCCATAATTTAAAATAACTTCAAAAGGTTAGTCCATATAAATATAGATAAAAACCAAAAATGGACATTAGAAAACAAATAAAGTCATCCAAGAATTGTTTTTACTATCACACCAAAAAAATGTCTCAACATTACTCGCATCAACATCACATAATTAATTGTTGTTGTTTTAAAGTAATTATCTTCCATGTATATTATTCATAAAATATTATCTATAAAATTTTAATTTAGGTCTTTCATGCAAACTATAATTACAAATTAATTATTATTAATTTTAATCTGTATTATGTAAAAAAAATACAATTTTTATATTATACACGCATTTTAAGATTAAAATTAACTTTTTAAATACTAAAAAATCTTACATCTTTAACTATATTAACATAACTTTTAATACTATTTTAAAAATATTAATTATTATTTATATGATACTTTAAAATCACAACTTTAAAAATAATCTTTTTTTTTATTTTTTATTAAATATGTTCATGATATTAAAAATGTAAGTTCATATTATTTTATTAGGTTTGTGTGGCATGAACATTTCTTATCACATTTTAAAGTAGCATCCCACATTGCTTCAACAATGATGAATGCAATGCTATATAACAATGAATAATTGCACATTGATTCAAGCTCTTTCTTTTTTAAACACCTTCATTAAGAATCTATGTAAAAGTTAGGAATCACACACTGTGGATTATGTTTTGTTTAGTGTCGGTTGAATTTTGTGTGTCCATTATGCTAAGTCTTATCTAAATTGTTACTTTAAAAAGACATACATATCAAGGTTATTTGTCATTCAGTAATTCTACATCTATAAATTGAAGCATTTCAAACATTAAAATAATTGTGTCAAATTCACCCTTGTCCTTAACTAAAGAAATTCACCCTTCTATTGTATGAGCAACTTTGCATCACATACTTTAAGAAATATTTTAATTCTTATCTCGAAGTTGTGTTTGCAAATGATGAAATCATAAAAAATGAGGAAGGTGTTCACTTTCAATGTGTTTCTCCTAAATTATTTTGAATGTCATATGATTGCATCTTTTTAATATGAAGGAAGAAGTATTCACTAATTTAAATTTTTCTCTTGACGCACAATTCAAAAAGTTGTATTACCATCAACCTAAAGTCACAAATGATGGTCTAATTATGTATGATAAATATTATATAATGTCCATATATAACAAATAATTAGTTACAAGTCGTAGTTTCCTTTGAATACCATAATTGAAATATACACTAAGCTTAGAATATATTCCAAAAAAAAATTATGATGCTTTTAAATAAAAATTTAAATCTCTATATTTAAATGTTTGATCATTAAATATTATTTCACATACTTTTAATTCAAATTAGTTTTCATATTATTAGTTGAATCTATTATACTTCAATGCATGTATAATAACTTTGTTAGGTTAAATAACTCTTTTATGACAATTAAATATTTATTAATTATAAATTTAATTTATTTTTTAAATATAATTTTTCAATATTTAAAATATATTTTTATCAACTATATTATTTATTTTATTATTATTATAAAAAAATTAAGTCGTATTAACATAATTTAATTTTTAATAACTATTACTTTAAATTTATAAAATTTTAAACTTTCTAATACATTATTTTTAATGTTTTTAATATTCATTTTAAAGTTTTATCATGAATAATTATAATGCAATATTTTTTTTTTGTTTTTTTGTTTTTTTCTAATTTTTATATCAATAATTATTAATAATAATAAATTATATTAAATTTTTATTTTATTTTTTATATTATTTTTAATTATAAAATTAAATGGCACAGTGTACTTCTTGGGAACAAAATTTCTCAACTACACTAGATCAGAAAATAAAAATCGCATTTACATCTTTTGATTTTTATTTGTGTTTGCATCTACATTTCTTGACTCTCTTTTTTTTTTTTTAATTTACATTGATCTTTATATGTTTTTACATTTACATTTCTTGCTTGTTTTTCTTGTATTTGTATTTCTTGTTCTTCAATCTTTCAAAACACTGTTTATCTACTTGTTTTTCTAACTTTGTAGAATATTTCCTTCTTCAAAGTTTCTTTTCCATAAATAGTTTTGAGCCATCATCAATGATTTTATTTGTTTTTAAATACTATCTAAGATGATTCAAATCCAAAATGTATGTATTTTATATAATTAATAAAATTACATTGTTATATAGGCGAAAACTCAACTTTTTACAAGTATCGAGTTGTTTTGTAAAATAATTATCTCTGATATAATTTAACACATTTAAATTAAAAATTACATTTAATTGCTGGCCTATGTAAAAGGTGTCTCAAAAACTATTTATTTATTTTCTTTGAAATTTTATTAATGGATTTTAATAATTACATAAAAAACAAGTTTACATAAAATCCCAAGTTCAAACCATTGTAAACTAAAAAACCATTAGATCTATGTTTAGTGTATTAGTAAAAACCACGAATTTTCTGTAACAAATACAAGATAAATAAATAAACAGAGTAATTTATTGAATCATATTCTAAGAACTTAAAGAGAAGAAACCTATGAGATCTCTTGTACAAGATCCTAACCCTCATGCTTGTCACTACCTCCTACATATGCTCAAACTCTTTCTTTCTCTCTTCTTCCTCTGCCTTACATTGAGCACATGAAAAATAAATGGTTTCTTGGCAATAATCCTCTTTTGCATGCCAAATTGAAACCTATTCTTGTAACATTATTCAGGCAAAATGGAATGATAACAAAGTCAATATTCATAAAGTGCATCAATAGCTAGTGTAAGTTCTCAAGTTGTATGAAAAGATAGGGATATTAATAGGCATATGTAACAACAAATTTTAGAATAATGACTGAAACAAAACTACTATGACTATAAAGTTCATATAAATTGAAGACATAAATAATAATAGTAAGAGTAAACTAGAATTTTCCCAAATGTGAATGATGGCACTCTATCTTCCATTTGGTTCAGTGAGCCTTGATCTGCATCCTACCTGTTCTAGAAATTTGGTGAGACGCATGTGTTTTGCAGCCCATTGTTCAGCCAACTTCTGCTCCTTGCTTTCTGCATCTCTTCTCAACCCTGCTAACTGCTCCCTGTATTCTGCTTCAATTCTATCCAATGCAGCTGTTTGCTCCTCCCTCAGAGCTTTCATCTTTGCTTCAACTTCCTCCATCTTCTCCCTTCTTCGCCCGGCCTTCTCCGACTCCAACTGCAGCTCCACCCGGCTTAACCGCCACGCCGCCTCCTTCTTGTGTGCTGCCAAAGCATGATGCACTTCTTCCAACTCTTTGCAGCACTCCACCAGCTCAGACATGACCATGTTTTCACCAAATGCTAGAACAGCTCCATGAGGAGCCACATTCCCCAAAACAAGAGGAGCAGCATTGTCTGGTCCTCTCACAGGTTGCATCCACGGCGGAGGCGCAGCCACTGTGGAGGGAGAGAGACTGAGGGTCACAGAAGGGGAGGGTGGCCTCACAGGTGCAGTGCCATTGGAATTTGAAAGCCAAGATGGAAGCAAGGCCTGTGCAGGCGCAGGTTGATCAGTGTGCATAAAAGAACTATTAGAAGTAGCCATAACAAATGATGGTGAAGGCCTTTCTTTCACTAGTTTCTCAGCAAAACTCTCAAGTATATGCTCGTACTTGCTATCGTTAATTGGGTCAATGGTGCAGTTATTCCCCTTAGTTTCTCTTTGCTGCTTCTCTTTGAACACTTCCCACCACTTTCCTAACCTCTTGGCAGTGCGACCTGGAACTTGTGCTGCTATTTTCTTCCACTTGTTTCCGTGTGTTGCTTGAAGGTTGATCACAAGACGCTGCTCTTCCTCTGTAAGAGATCCTTTCTTAATGCCAGGCTTCAGGTAGTTCTTCCACCTTTCTAAGCATGACTTGGCATCCCTATTCAGAGGTGTGTTCATGCGCTGAGACACAAGATTCCATTCTCTAGGACCATACTGCTTGACATATGCACGTAGTAAAGCATCCTCTTCAGCTCTCCAACGTTGTCTATCCTTCATTTCCAAGTGCAAATCCCACAGCCAGTTGCTTGGAACTTGAAATCTTCATGATGTCTCTACAAAATTCATGACAACATGTGCCATCAATTCATCAGAGTTCCAGTTAAGAACAAGGTTGTAGGGGCAAAGGGTACAATTTTTACAATTTCCAATCACATGTGCACAGATGAGCAAAAGTAATCAGACTATGCTGAATTCTTATTATTACCAATGCATTCATATCATTCTTAAGATATACATACAATACTATACCAAACTATCTGCAAAAATTGAGCTTATAATAACAGTAGGTTGGAGACTAGCTTATACAATGATATTCAGTTAAGATCAGACAGAGATAAAAAAAAAAGATCAAGCCATTTATAAAAACCAAAAAGTTATAGTTTTTTAAAAATACAATCTACCAAAAGACAAGAAACAAACCAACAAGAGTCTGCATCATTTTCTCTCTCACTTGTTACTGTATTGCAGCAAGAAAAATGTTCAAAAAAAGAGTTCACGTGACCATGCCAAATACATGTCAGAAATAAAGAACGGAAACTAATATGCAATGAAGCATCTAACAGAAACAAACAATGCATACAACATATTTTGTAAGAGATCATGTGATAGGAGCAGAAATGCTCAAGGATCAATACCTTCAACTTCAAAACAACATTTTTTTTTCTCAGCCTAAGTAAGTACTATCAGCAACAATACTATTCATTAAGAACTACAGTTAGTGAATCTTTAAAGCCATTCTCCGTGAATTAGTTCCATGTGCTCTTCTAAACATACAATCAAGAACAATGAATGAGAAAAAAACTGCACTAGTAGCTTAACCACTTCCTTCCCCCAAAAAAATAAAAGAAATTTCAAGTGTAGTTAGTGATTATATCCCAATTCTTCAGTTGCAGCTTTAGCTAATTATCCAAACACACAAGCGTCTGATATACACATTGCACTAAAGTAAGCTCATTAACAGACCAAAAGGGAGATCCAAAGAGCGTTCAGAACATCAATTGAAGGCAGACACAAAGACATAAGACTATAAAACTTATATGATAATTAAAACAGAAAGCTAAAAAATCAACGAGCAGATAAAAATTCAGGAACTCCACACGAAACAATCTGAAGCAGCACCAAAAGTAAGGGCACATAAGCCAAAACATGTAACACGATATTGACTTAACATCATAGCACACCAAGACACAGAGGCAAAAGCCGAAAGGACCTTCACTGCACTTTCTCACTGGATACTAATTCACATAAACCAAATCCTCAACCATGCATACACAGTGCAAAGAACATAGCAAACCAACAAAACCTTTACAAACAACACCAAAAAATTTACCAAAAACAACCCTTTAAAAGAAAACTCCAGAATCCAGCTAGTCACCACAACATAAAAACACAAGCTAAAAACTTTTGCAAAAAAAAAAAGAACTTTTTCATACTAGGTAGCATAGCACCCCAGATGGTTCCTACAGCACTTGAAGTAAAAAATGAAGCAGCCCAGATGGTTAAAAGCAAAAAAGATGAAGAGGAGGTGCTCACTAGGGGTCGGTGTGAGTGACTAATGAGAGATAAGCTATGAGGTCTGGTCCATGAAACAACGGCAGAAATTGAAGCAGTGGTGGGTTCTTAAAGCAGAGAGAAAGTGGAAACCGAAGTGCAGAGAGAGAGGTTGGGGGGTGGTGTTGTGTTGTGTAGTGGTGTGTTGGAGGGTTGGAGGAGTAAAGACAGAGAAGTGTAGTAAAATGGACCAGAGAGAGAGAGAGAGAAGAAAAGCGTGATAAGACAAGACATGGAGAGTGACCCCACAATGTGACAGAGAGAGCGAGAGAGGGTACGTCAGTTTCAGCGCCTAATATGCGAGAAAGAAACCAGAGGGCACGCTAATGATAAGGGACACACATCACATGATAACTTCACCCATGCACTTAACCCCACTTCTAATTACACTTTTACTTTTCAATTCTCTGACTAATATACTCAATTTAAGCTTTTTTTCCATCCTAATTATAAATTTTACTACATTAAATAAGTTTGATTATGATCTTTTCTTTTATGCATTTTTTGCAAATAAAAAGAAAGAACTGTGTAGATCATGAAATAGAAACACAAAAACTTTGTACTAGTTTTCTAAATTACCCATATTATAATTTGTGATTTTCCAAGAGAAAAAAAATCAAAAATATTTAATTAATAGATTTATCTTGAAAGTAATAACATTATTATAGGTGTTTCTGATTAGATATAACAGTTAGGAATTATGATGGAAGTGAAACATTTTATGGTACATAGCATTTATCTGTGCAAAATGTTGTTCCTGCAGATCAATAAATAAAGATGACAGAAGAAAAGGATGCACACAGAACAATAGTAGCATTTGTTAAAACCAAAAAAAATAAAATAGTGGTGTGTGCTTACGTCTTACAGGGAATTTGCCAGCGTAAGCGTTACTGTGTTTTTCAAAATAACGGCTCTTCAATAATCTCTTACCATTTTATTTCTATTTTTAAAATCTATTTATAGTTAAATTCTTTTTTTTTTAAATGGTCCAACATGCAAAGGGTGAAGGACATGGGTTTTTAACCCTGATGCAATTTTGTTCATTTATTATGAAAATGGATATAACTTTTTTTTTAAGATAAGTCCTTTTGTTGGTATCATTTTGTTTGCAAGAAGGCATGATGAAGTACGAATTAAAAACTTATAGTGCACACTAAAAAGTTGTAGATTTTAATTATGAGAATGGAATTTAGATTTTAAATAATACACCAATTATAATTATTTTTTAGAATACTATATTACTTATTGGTCATCACATAAATGAGTTTAATCACATGCTAAATAGCAAATTTTTATGAAATGTATAAAATATCAAAAAATAAAAAAATAAAAAAAATAAAATATATATATATAAATATAAATATAAGTGTTTAAAGGGTTTTGGTCTTCAAGCTCGTTACAATCCAGTATAATATAGTAAAGGGTATGTTTTTCTAATTAAAATTTAAACTTTTTTTTATTAATTACAATAATGGAATATCATTTTCACTCATTACAACACAAATTCAATAGAAATGTATGATAAACACATTTACAACTTTTATATTTTGTATATGTAATAATAAAATTGCGTACAATAGTATTACATTTTTCATTTTTATAAATTCATCATATAAATGATGATATTTTCTTATTGATAGAGATAATTACTTCTATTATGACTTTTATTTTATTAGTAAAAATATTTTTTTATTTATTGTGAATATATTAATTCATTTCAATATGGATACTTGTAGTTTTTGGTCTTTTAATTCTTTATGTCTCATGTGAGGGTTATGAATGAAATTCAGTCCAATATAAGCTAATCAATAATTCTCATTATGCACTAGATGAGATTGGAAGTAAATGTTGTGGAGTCTTAAATTGGATTGACAAACGCCATTGCAAATGACAATAGGAACAAACATGGATGACATGAGGACAAGGTAGGCAAAGAGCTTGAAACTCCTCGCAATCACACCACTATTCATTTAATTTGACTGTGAATAACATAGGTCGACGTCGGAAATGGCGACGTCGGAGATGGCGAGTGGTTATCTCCTGAACATTAATTTTTTGAATTGTCTCGATTATATCTATATATATGACACATGGGTAGTTTGTTGCTCATTTTTTATTAGTAAAGTAGAAATATCTTTAGGATAATGATGATTTGCTCATAACATACACGATGTCTTGGTCCCTTACTCAACATATGAATTTTTTCTTTCAAATGTTGTCTTAACAAAAGCATAAATGAGTAAGGATCATGATCCCTTCAAAATAGAATTCATGCATTTGACTAAATTGTTTTCATATGCAGTATCTATTTTTTCATATGCTTGAGTTCACTTTTCCAATGATATTTCATCTATCCAAGAAGTTGGCTACTAAAATTCAGATTGCATAGTGGATAAGTTGGCTTGAATAGTGGATTGTTTCATTCATAACCTGCTACAATTTGATAAATAAAATTACATAAGTAATTCAAAATAGACAATTTGTGTATAATGCAAGTTAAGGAATATAAATACCGATATTTATTAGTTGTCTCTTCAACTTCACATTTTTCAACTTTTTGTTGAAGTTCAATGCTATATGACGAATGCAAAACACTGATTGCAAGTTGATTGTAATGTTAATAATATGATTGTTTCTCAGTCAATTATCATGTATACAGGTTGGGGTGTGATGTATGCACATGATAATCGAAAGAACCATACCATGGCTTCCTTTCTTTCTCCTTCAATAATTGCAAAAGTCAAAAGAAATATGTTACAGTTGTCATCTTGACCAATTGCAGTCAATGAAGTTTCATGATATTTTTCAATAAAAAGGTTCACTAGTACAAAATTTGAAAACAACGACTATTTATTTAGTGCGGCTTTGCGTTTAAACGCATTTGTAAAAAACGCGGTGGCATTTTTGTAATTAAATTGATTTACAAATGCGGT
>Ga0123342_1000513_pt1 | contig 61434 bp, 31 predicted proteins | sample Turbeawhitnodule_FD_89960 | JGI IMG/M metagenome (GOLD analysis project Ga0123342, IMG submission 89960) | Root nodule microbial communities of legume samples collected from Mexico - Turtle bean Mexico white nodule | ecosystem: Host-associated > Plants > Roots > Nodule | place: Mexico: Nepantla... | reverse complement strand
TTAACAACTGGCGACTACACGAGCCCCCGACTTCCTTCCCTCTTGCCAACCTGGCGCCTTGCCAACACGCCTATACTGTAGCAGGGTGCCACGTCATCACTCCCGACCACCAGGGCGGTACACTTTTTTAAAGTCTTTATTGGATCAATGGTTCCAAAGTCTTAAATTGAAATGAACACATTGAAGACCACCGTTATTTCTCTTTTACAATTTTGAGCTAATTCTTACGAGGTGATATTGTTCTCTCTTTTTTTCCTGTGTTATTAGTTTTTAATTAGAGTGATCAAGATGTTCTTATGATAATAAGGTTTCTCAAAGTGTTGTATTTAGGGTTCAATATTTTGATTTTTGGTTTTTGTTTTTTTTTTCTAACGTGTACGGTAAAATATTGAAACATAGTATATTTTGACTTGGCCAAGATCGTTGAACAATGTAATTCTTTTATAAGAGTAAACTATTATAAATTATGGTTTTTTTTCTCTCATCTTTTATTTATTATATTACTGACATTCAATCTTTAATATTCTTGGAAATTAAAAAAAAATACTAAAACTAGCACATCTATTTATCAAGAAACCATATTTTCTTTTAAATATAATATGATTTAAATAATTCACTTGAAAAACAAAATTCATACTTCAATTCAACTTCTCTTCTCTTGAATTTAATGACTAAGAACTAGTTCTTGAAAAATATTCATGTTTTTCAAATTTGTTTTCTATAACATTCATGTATTTTTTTCTATATTTAATAATCATAATTTGTAATATATATAACTTTTTCCTACATTGTTTCAAAATATATCTCTCTTCATAGAGATTTTAAATATTCACATAAAATTAAAACAAAATATTTAAAATAAAATAAACATTTCAATCCTCCAACTTCTCATTGAGGAAATATATCACCTGTAACATCATATGCTCTGGTGTAAATACACGATCATCACATATTAAAAAAATAAACCACAATGCAATCAACAAACAACAAGGTAAACTAGCTATTTTTAAAACTTCAAATATAAATATAACTTTAAATATCAACAAAACAATGTTTCAGACTCAGATGTGACCTCCTCCAGTGTAATTTGTCTGATTGGCCACATTATACCAAGACTTCACAAATCCTTTTAACTTTGGTTGATTATTTTGGTCAGTCAATATTATAAAATTAATAAAAGTTATACTATTTCAAAATTTCGAAAGAATCTAAAATAATAATTTCTGTGCCAATATTCTTATTGAAATGTGAAACACAGTTGGTAGGGTGTAATCTTCTTCTCAGGTCCTAAATTTTTAGGAAAGTTAATTATAATAAATGGGATTTTAACACTGAATGAATACGTTCATATGTAATGCAAAAAAGTTAGTAAGATATCAAATAATAATAGTACTAATAATATTCAATGATAATTGTAAATAATAATGATAAATAATAACAAAAGATAAAAATAAAAATTAAAGAAATGTATGCAAGACATGAAAGCTTTTTATAAAAAAAATGTATTCAAGATTACTTAAGGATTTATAAATAAATTGCTTTTATTTATCAACGACTCATAAATTGTAGTTTGTGGTATTACCTACAGACTCTCAAGTTAGTGAGTATTACATACGAACCTTCGTTGATGGGTAATACTTATGAACTGAGTGAATATTACCTACATACTAAAGTTGATGGATATTATCTACGAACATAAGTTGATAGATATTATTTACCATCGAAGTTATAGAATATTACCTATAAACTAGAATTGATCGGTTATTCATAATAATAATAATAATAATCAAATATTAATAACATTAATAATATAAATAATATTAATACTATAATACTATAATAATATTAATAATATAATTTTTTTATAATATTAATAATTATTATTATTATAATAATAATCATAATGATAAGTATAATCATAATAAGTATAATAATAATAATAAGATAGTAAAACTTGTCTGGTGTAGTAATTAAATGTTCTTAGGTCACTCAAGAAACTTGGATTCAAGTATCTCTCACAACGGTTTGTTACTAACATTAATAATAATAATAATGATAACACAAATAATAATTGAAAATAATAAAAAAAGATAAAATTAATAATGTAAAAATTATTAAAAAATATGCAAGATTACTTATGGCCTACGAATTTTGTTTGTCGGTAGGTAAATTCAATTTTTCTTGTAGTGATATTTGATGAGAACATGTAGACAATTAATAATAGTGATTCATCTTATATAATTGTTTTAGCTTTTTGAATTTATGTATTGAAATGTTTGTGGTTCACTCAAGGTAAATCCTTTAGTGTTGTACTTTATTTTATTACCTTTATTGTTCCAAAAACTAAAGAACCAAATGTTGGAGAAATTCAACAATTTCATACTTTAGTTGAAAGGTAGAGAGGCAAGAAGCTAAAATGCATTTGTGTTGACAATGATTGAGGAATGTACACCCTTTGATGTTTAATGCAAGAAACATGATATTTCATATGAGAAGACTCTTCCTATAACTCTTCAATTTGAATGGTTTAGTAGAGAGGATGAACATGACATTGATTGAGAGGATGGGGTATATATTCTCTAAAGCTAAATTACCTAAGTATTTTTTTGGGTGAGATATTGTACACTATAATTTATGTGTTTTAATCTTAATTTTTGTGTTACTTTGGATAATGATGTGACAAACAAAATTTGGTTTGACAAGAATGTAAGTGCTCACTCTTGGTTGCAAATCATTTTTGCATATTCCAAAGGATGAGAGATTGAAGTTGGATACAAAGTCAAAGAATGTAACTTTATTGACTATGGTGAGGATGAATTTGGTTACAAATTTTATGACTTTGTTTAGAAGAAGCTTTTTAGAAGTCATGATGTGAAATTCATGGACACCAAATCATTGAATACATTGAAAGTTAGGTAGAAATTGTAATGAGCCAAATCATTGAATACATTGAAAGTTGGGTAGAAAGTATTGTAATGAAATGGATTTTGAAGCATCTTTCTTCTGGTGAACCTATTTTGGTGGGGTACTTAGATTAAAATATGTTTGGAATATTGATTCTAGGAAGTTGATTAATTTTGCAAAGAAAGTTCAGATTTTCACATAGCCACCAAAGTTCAAATTTTTGAATTACAACTAGTAATTTTTTCACCATCATATCGAGTTGGTTTTTTGGATAGAAGATTCATAAGGCTAACTCTCCATTTTCAATGGCTGGATCAACAATTAAAAGTTCCTAGAGGGAGAAATATTGTTCTCAATAATCATTCCAGTTTGAGTACTTTTGTTAGGTTTTCTATGGTCGATTGTATGCATTATTTATTAACTTGTTAGAGATTCTCTCGTATCCTTTATTTATAATTGTGGATTTATTTCTTTACTTCAAACGACTCTTAGTTTTCACGTTAAAATTCACTAAAAACCCATTTTATCTACAGAACAATTTCGCATGTAACAATCAAAATCCGTAGGTAATTTACCTATAGACAGTGTGTCTGTGGGTAACGGTAATAGTAGTTACCTAAAAACTCTAGTATGAGGATAAATTCATAGGTAATTCAACATATTTTATTTTTTAATTATTATTTGAATCTTTTATTTTATTTCTAATTATTATTTACCAATATTACTCATGTCCATTTTTGGGATTATTATTGACTATTATTATATATGCTATTACAATTATTATATATGTTAGAAATAAACTACAGTAGGTAGGACTCGAAGCAAACCTTGAATGACCAAAGAAACTTTAACTATTACACTAGTCAAATTTTGTTGTCATGTTATGATTATTATTATACTTATTAATGTGATTATCAATATTAATATAACTAATAATATAAAAATTATTAATATTACTCATATATTTAGTATCACTCATATTATTAATTTCATTAATATTATTATTATTTAAATTAATAACATTATTAATTATTATAATAATATTATTCATAATACTAATATTATTGTTAATATTATTAAATTTATAACATTAATATTAATAAAATTATTAGTGTTGTTCTTGTCAGTTGACTCTCTTGCTAGTTGATTTGAGTGGAAAGCTTCGCTTCTAACATGTCTCTTTTAGATTTTGTTATGCGTTTTCTTGTTGCACTGGAACATGACTCTGTTAGGACAGTGGGGACTCTACTTGTTGATCACACTCCGACGATCAAGTCAGTGAGAACATACACAATAAGATAAGTAATCAATTTCAGTATAGTATTTAGAAACAACGCACCTTTACCAGGGGTCTCAAACTACTTTTATAGTTATTTCTCTAATAGCTTTCACTAAAAAAATATAATCTCTATTGAAATCATAAAATAATAACAGAAAACACACATGCTCACATGCGCCTTTCATGTTGGGTGCTAACAACAGGAAAATATTATGTCCACGGACACCTTTACTCACGGTGCTAACAACAAAAGAGAATATCGTGCACATTTGCTTTCGGGTGCTCTCCACTTATTTAACAGCTTTATATTTTCAACAAACAACTTTATGCATACAATTATTTAACTAACAACTCTGTGTATATTCACGTATATTCTATTATAACATCTTAATATATCGACATATATATTTAACTAACAACCCTATATTAACATGTGACCAAACTTATTATTTTCTCTATTTTAATTATTCTCCACCGAGCTTACCAATGAAATTGAGTTGAGCCCATGATCCACTTTTGGGTCCATATCCGAGTTGATCATACCCACGCCCGTGTACCGAGGTCCCGAGCACACAAGTACTCTGTGCAGTACAAATATTATTAATACTATTAATAGTATTAATATTATTAATAATATTAATACTATTAATATTATATTAATATTATTATAATATTAATAGTATTAATATTATTAATATTATTATTTCACGTCTAATAAATTGTTGCACGTTTAATAAATTGTTTCGTTCCATGTTTGACAAACTACTCCATATTTAAAATTGAAAACTGATAACTGTTTTTACGAAATGAAAATATATTACTTTTAAAAAAATAGTTTTCAATTAATTATAAGAATAATTGGCTATTTAGTAAATATTTAAAAAATCGAAAATGACTGAAATATTCAAAGAAATGTCCCTACACCTCTCTTTCATTTCAAAACTGCCCCCTCCGCGTTTACCAAATGTTTTAGAAAAATAGGAAATAACGCAATGTCCATGATAATGAAATAAAATCAAATATAAATATAAAGATAAAAAAAAAATGAGAGTAGATAAAGAGAAAAATCCCCTTTATATATAGGTATATATTATTAATATTAATAAAAAAAATACCATTAATATTATTTATATTATTAATATTATTCATATTATCAACATCACTAATATTATTATTACCATTAATAATAATAATATTATTATTATTAATATTAGTATTATTATATTAATATTATTAATTTTATATGCATATCTATTAGTTATGATTATTATTTATAATTATTATTTACTATTATTGTTTTTGAATATTATTTATGATTTTATAATTATTTATATTATAATAATATTTTTAATATTATGTATATAATTATTATGATTAATATTATTAAAAATTTTAAAACTATTAAGATTATTTACATTCTTAATATTATTAATATTGTTAATAAAAATATTTATATTAATAATTAATAATAATATTGAATTTATTTTAAATATAGATTTGTGGGTAAAATTTGTGGATAATGTAAATTTTACCTACGAATAGAGATTTGTGAGTAATAATCTATAGATAAAACTGAATTTACCTATAGATTGAGATCTGTGGAAGATATCCGTAGGTAATATTAAATTTACCTATGAATTCAGATCAATGGATAATATCCATAGGTAATGCAGAATTTACCGACGAATTCAAGTCCGTAGGTAATACTGAATTTACCTACAAATCAGGACCGTAGGTAAAAATCAATATATAAATCGGAATTATTTCTCTCCTAAATTCTTGTCTTATTGTTGTACTCTAATTTTATTAATGCTCCTCGTATATTCTTACAAGGAGGAGGAGAAAATTTTATTGCACTACTTATTGATCTATTATTATTAAATTGTTATTTTGAACAATTCTTCCATTAAAGTGGTATTAGAATAATAATTCATTTTGGTAGTTGACTTCAGGAGTGACCAACTCAAACGAGTATAACATAGAATGAGTGATGAATTTAAGGTTTGTGTATTCTTCTATCAAAATTTTCATGTAAGTGTGTTATGTTATGGCAAAGGATGATATTAAGTAAGAATTATCATTAAGATACTTATGGTTAAAAAATGTTAAGAAATATACCAATGTGAAAAAGACTTACTTAGAAAAAATATTTCATGAGTATAGGTTAAAAATCTCACATTAAATAAAAATAATATATTAAAACAATGACAGACTCATTGTACTAAAATTTATATCATATTTTAATTTATTATATGAGTTTGCTCATTATTTATTGATGATGAATATTAATAATAAAATGTAAAACTACCAAAAATTGAAATAATGATATAAATTAAATAAGTTAAGGTACACTAAGAATGATTAATTGATTAATTAATTTTAATTAATCAATAAAATGAACTATGAACTTTGTTAGTGAGAAGAATTTATTGCATTTTACATTTTATTATTCGAAATAGATGGTCCACACATGGACCACTGAACGTGCATAATAGAATCCACAGAATACGTTGATGATTAATTAAGTATGAAAAATAATTATAAAATTAAAATATGGTTTTGCAGTAATTTTGACTCATTTTAATAATAAAATTTTCTAAAAAATATGAGATCAATCTGAATCTAATAAAAATAATAAGTGTATAAATATAATTTATTATTTTATGTTTTATGTTTTTTAAAGTGGATAGGTTCGAGTTGACGGAGGTGCGCTCCAAGCACACATGCACAAATCAATAATAAATTGTTTTAGCGTAAAAATAAAAATAAGATATAAAACATAAAACAGTATTTTAGACTTTTCGAAAATGTTCTGCTTGAAAAAAAAATTACTTTAAAATTTATTCTCGAACCTAAACACAATTTAAATAAATTTAAAAAAAGCAAATAGTTTGAAAATTTAACTATTTAGAATTATTTCAACTGACATAATTTAAAAAAAATTAAACTAAAGTAACCAATTACACATTAAGAATTATTTTATATCTTTCTTATTTTAAAATTAATATAATATCATTATACACTTTGAGGAACCCGAATAATGTTTTACTCAATTTTATTAAAAATTAACTAACTTTCATATACGTGTGATATATAATATGAATTCCTTTTAGGCAGTGTAAACACTTAGGAATCTATATACAGAGAAATTATTGGCACCTTATGACTTTACACGCCTTGTAATTTATAGTCATTGATTTATTCTTTAAAACTTATGATTATTTTACTTCTAATTTTCTTAACCATGTTTTTTTATTAGTATTGGAGTATTCTTATGTGATAGAGGTGAATTGGTTTGTTTATTTGTACTTTTTAAAATATATTTTTAACGTGTTTGCCTAATTTTGTATTTAAAAACAAATAATTTTCTATTTTTTTATAAGCATATCTTATTAATTACTTATTTTAAGTTTAACTTAAGAATTAAAAAGATTAAAAAAAATACATTCTTCAAGATGAAAATCAGCTACAGAGGATTCTCAATTTTCCTTTGTGTTATTTTGAATGGAGAGGAAAAGCTGGGAAGGGGATAGAATTTTAAAGGGTTATGTACCAAAAATAAAGGTAGATGTTGAAAAAGACAAAATAGATATAATAAATTCAAAATTAATATCATATTTGGAACAATAAATTAAGGTGGTCCAACTCTGGAGTTTTATGAATTTTGCAATTGGGTACCTTTTTATCGTCTCATATTATTATTATACAAGATAAATGGGTTTGAAATTGACAAAATGATTCTTCGATGTCGAATATTATTTTTTTCATTGTGGTTTGTATTGTATTTATTATAAAGGGTGGTCTGTATAATTTACTATAATTTCCCATTACGATGGTAGGTAAAATTGTTCTCATTGATTAGATGAAGTGAGAAACTAAAGAAAGAAATATAAGATGATGTTTGGATAATAATGATGTTGGACATGAATGATTTGTGATAATAAAGTGAATAAATTAAATAAGGAGTAGAAATTAGATGGTTTTTTTAGTATTAGTGTTAAGATTCTAATGGAGAAATGTTTATGGATATTTTATAAAAAAAAACTTTGTATTAATTGTTCAGTGAAAGTTTGATCTTGAGTCATATTTCAAAGTGTAAAAAGTCCAAATAAATAGAAAAAAGATGTATACTGCAATGGCAAAAGTTTGGATGCCTAGAATAAAATGAATGATTGGGACGATAGGAAGAAAGACTCCTAACACCATATGTCATGTGATTGATGATAATAATCATAGAATCAACATTACTTAACCCTAGATCCTAAACATTACTTAACCCTATATATTGAGTCAACTCCTCTCAACACTACAAAAAAGAGAACTACTTAAAGATGTCAACACGACCAAGTTGTTATTATTTCTAGTTAAACAACAAAACATCTCAATTTTTTAGTGCAACAACTATTGTAAATTCCAGAGGATATATTAGCATGATATTGAGAAGTGAACTACTCTAATTTGACAACTTGAAAGAATTATAAAGGAAGATCCTTAGCCCATTACATGAAACAAGTTGTTGTATTGCTTAGTGGTGTAGTGCGTTAGTGGTTTGTTTGGTGGTCCCTTGAGTGCAGGTAGCAAACTTACCTCTATGTAGCAGTACGATTTTGTTGTTTAGTTTGAACTTGGTTTTGGGGTCGTAAGGGTTGGAGAAGCTCCTTACATAGCTTTTTTGGAACTATTTGATGTATCTCTTAATTTGTATGTATTGTAGGTAGCTTTATTAGGAGTTCTCTGTATAAGGGTTAGAACACCCCTAAAGTGTTCCCCTTTATTTAATTAATTCATTGCTGAAAAAAAAACATGAAACAACATAAGTAAGGTGATCCAAAAGGCCAAAAGGACATTACCTAAAAGACAGACAAAAAACAATAGACATGAAACTCCTATCCTTGAAAATTTCAATACCATTGCTAGAAGATTTGTAGGGGAGTGTACTAGATCCAAACGAAAAAAATACATAGGGTTGGTCGTGATCCCATATATGAAAATTGCTAACCACCTTATACAGTCATAACATTCATGGATATTGATCTAGAAAGGGTAGTCTATCATGAAGATGACCCATCACCACCTCAATACTGATTATAAGTTAAAATTTTCATTGAGTATTGGTCGAGTGGGAAGACTTTGTTGACATCATATTTTGGAACATCTTTGTAGGTTTACATATTTAACATGATTTTCTAAAGTCTTTTGTCAGGGTTTTTAGCCAAATGAGTAGAAATGTATGGCTACGCCAAATTAAGAACAACATTTGTGATAAACAACACGATACATGTGAGGCTAGTAAAATAAATCGTGGTTAACATTCCTTCCTCATACACCATTTTTTAGTTAGATCATCATCAAACAAACAAAGGATTGTAGTTTCCACCATGCTCATAAAGGCAAACTTCCCTACAAGCAATGAACAAGTAAAATTGATTTAGGTCAACTAAAAGCTAACTTAAAATTGCTACAAATGGATCCTACAAAATTGAAGGAGCATCTACACAAATTAATGATACATAAACTTAGATACCTAGCTAGTGTTTGAGGAAAGGAGACCCGAACCAATTAATGAGGTGAATGAAGTTGACATTGGCAAAAGGAAAACCATTAGGATAGGTTCAAATATGAACAACTAGTTAGAGCATAAACTACTCCACCTTTTTTTCCTTAAATATGTACGTTGAAGCATTAACTTCTCTTGTCTACGATAAAAAAAAAAACATTTTAGAATCCTTTTATTTTCTGTACAAACATACTCACAGGTTTGATAGTTCACAATTTGAGTTATCCACTCTCAGTGATATGTATATGATTATGTATTGGATTGTCTACCTGCTAGATTTATGTTGCACATCATCTAATGATATAGTTTATATCGTAGATGTTGATTTTGACACATTAAACACATCTTTGTTATCTCATACTCAAGAAAATATTGATGATATAATAACAGTTGTTTCTAAATTTGACCCAACTAGGCTATAGGTTGTTGAATTTTATGAACTACTACCATCCATAGTCAAACCAATACTAAGGGAGCTAGAATCGCTCTTAAAAAAAAGAAAACTCGTTCAGTTTGTAATGCTTGATTAATCATATGTTGAACTTTGTAGAGAAATTCTTAGTCCATCCTTGCAGCTTCTAATTGACTCATATTGTCCAAGAGAATCATCTTCTATTTCCAAAACATTGATCTTCTACCTCCTCAGTTTAACATTGAGAACATTTATCTAAACCTCTACATTTTTCTCCAACAAAGACTTGACTTCTTCCAAGGAAGGGCGGTACAAATCAAAATGACTAGAAATTTCATGTGTTAAAGACTTTACCAATTTCCAAAAGGCGAGATCAGATTCTTCGAGAAACATCGTTGTAAGATCGACTAGTGAATAAGTTTGAGAAAACCTTACAAAAGATAATAGTTAAATTACAGGGCCATTATACTGAGTATGAGAATCTTCTTGTCTGAGACCATGAGATGAAGAAACACTTAGTGAGTGGTTTGCTAAATTATCTTCCTAAGCATAAATGGCTTCATCTTCATTCAGAGGTTGAAGGAACCATTGTTCCCTGTTGAATACATAGCTTCAATCCATAAGGACTGCTTTAGGAGCTTATTTAGGTTTCTTAAGTGAAGAATGGGTAGACTCCATAAGCATTCTAAAGTTCAAGACAGAAAGATGAGGATAAATCATGTATGGTTTAATCTTAAATTCAGTGATTAGATAAGTCTCATGGATGAATGAACATATGATTATTCACTTATGGCTGAATCATTATGTTATCAATTTTTCATAAATCCTTAATATCTACACATAAATCATCTCTATATCCTAAGAGTGATTTAATGGTCTAGTCCATTGGCCATAGAGTTCCATTAGGCTTACCATTCTTAATCAACCTAGAGGTAGTAGGAAGAGAATGGATAGGTCTGGTAACATAGTGATATCAAAATAATGACTTAATAACACATTTTCTCTTCAAATTAACTTTTCTAACATTAGATGTTCTTTGGAGATCATCTTAGCAAAAAATTTTGGATTTCAACGCGTGGTAAATCTAACAACCTTAGCTCAATTTCCTGTTGACGGGAAAATAGCTAGTGCCTTGTGGGGCCTTGAGGATTCCAATCTCTCCCTGGACCATTTCTACCTTAGGACCCTGATCGTCCGATTGGGAATGAACCGAAGTCATTGGGGCGAGCTCTTTTCCATTTTTCCCCTTGTTCTTTCGAGTTGGGGTCCCGATGGTGTTGCTTCCATGTCATTATTGCATTGCACAAAACTTTTTCTCAGCACGTACCAACAACCAATTTTGATTGGTCCATCTCCTTATGAACTTTCACATCTTTGAAACATTGGGCCATTTTCTTCTTAGAGTTTTCCATTTGATTATTTGTGCATAAAAGGCAGTCAAGAATAAGAAAGGGAGTTATATATCAATGTAGACTTTCAGATCTACGATCCAATATTCTAGCTTTAACAAGATAGTTGTGTCAAAAAGAACCATCATTTTTTTTTTCAACTTATAACAATCCTCATGTTCAAGTTCCTCAATTTTATGGGCACTCTAACATGAGGATTATGCATCCAGTAAAGGGGAAAACTCTAACAAAATGGAATTATGAGCAAGAGCTCAATTTTTCAAGAAACGACTCTTGAAGCGCTTACAAGAGGACTGTAAAAGAGTCAAGAGACCTCGACCACTGACACTATTTTGTGAGGTCCACAATCAATGCGAAGAATTTTTGAATTCAAAAAAGTGAAAGAACTTGTTGGAGGTCAATATTATATCAAAATGTGTGCATAATATATGGAAGGTCCGTGAGAACGCTCAACTGTTAGGATGTAGTTGAGTAGGGATGACATTCAACAATGTTAGGACTTCTTATGATTTAAATGTTACGAAACGACACCAAACAAAGTGACACAAGAAAAGAAAGGCCCTTTAAGGCAATTTAGTCTGACACTCCAATTAAGGGGTCACACATAGCAATAACCCTAAGAAGGTATTGAGTATTGAAACAACACAATTACGTGGCATTGAAAGGGTACGGCACTTGAGGCACTCATGTAATACTTAGAGTCTTATCATACCTTAAATAATTGTAGATGATCAAGCTTTTCATTAAGCCTTTTCGCCTAGTTTGACTCAAGGTTGGGAGGTTGTGTGTCATCTCTGACCTTGGATGGCATCCATGACTGATCTAGCATGGTCAACATGGAATTGAGGGTATGGCAAAATAAACTGTGTGGATATGATGTCAGTCCCTAACTGATGTGAGTTGATTTTAGGATTGCACATTCTATTTGTTGCTCTTTGTTTAATATTTTTGATTTAGCAATTATGGTGAAAAACCCTAAGAAGATTCCCTCTAAACATGAACTTAACCCAGTGGTTAAGTAAGTGTGAAAGTTCACTTCAGAAGGGCAAAGACAAAAGACAATTATAAGGTGACATATGATGCAGCGGAATTAGAGACAAGGAACAATTAAAGAAGAAGAACAAAGTAAAGAACAAAATTAAAAATTAGAAGAAGATATGTATGGAATGGAAGGAGTCGTAAATAAAAGAAAAGAGGAAGGGATGAAGATATCTTATGGGAAGAAAGGAAGTCACGCCACTTAGAGCAGAGGGACTCCAAGATGAATGATGCAAGAGCCGCCACTTGAGATATTACTCACCCAAGACAAGACCTAGATAACTTGAGCCACTACTTGAGATATTACCCACACAAGATAAGACCCAACATGAGAGCTTAGAAGTCTCACAAAATCACTCCTGCAGAGTTTCTTTACTATTCAAAATCAAGTTGTGAATACATGAGGCAAGGCACCCTATTTAAAGGAATGAGTGCCTTGGTGGGCAAGATGGGGAAGGGTAAAATGGACAAAGGGAGAGGGGTTGCCTAGGGTGTTGACCATGGTCAAAACCGCACCTTTAGGCACATCTTCTAGAAGGTAGGTTAAAACCCTAATTCTAGGTGCCTTGTCTTGAAAAGGTGAGCTTGGTACAACCCCAAGTACTCCCTTTTATGCTATGTGAACCTACTCTTCCCTATATTTGCTATTTGGACCCCCAAAGTGAGCCCAATTTATTTACAAACATGTTTTTGTCTTTTTAAAAGACCAGAAGAAAGAACACTTGGTGTTCTGCTCTATGCCTAGTTCGTCTTCTGGTGAGGTTCGTCTGATCTTTGGTGGGGTCTTGGCTTGATTGTTGAGATGATTGGTCACAGTGTGAATTGTCTCTTGAGTCCTTCATCATTTTCTTGGCTACTTGGATTGTATCATGCCCTTCAAGTTAGAGAGAATTCGGCCTTGAATTTATAACTCCTGTAAATAACATAGTTTGTTTGTTCATGGAGAAGATAGAAATATTTCTAAGTTTAGGATGTGTAGCAAACTTATGTTCATGAAGATTGGGGAGTTCACATGGGTGAATTCTAGATACAATAAAGAATTTAGGGAAGAAATGGATTGTTTGTGAAAATCCTCTTAGAAGGTGAGAACCTTTAGGAGGTTTTTGAAGATCATCCCTAAACTTCTTTATCAAAGATGACAAGTATTTAGAATGTTTTGGTAATTAAAATGAGAAGGAAAAAGTATACATAGGATGCGCAATTAGTTTTGTATGAGTCAACATTATTATTTTGATTGCGTGAGATGAGATGATGAGACCCGTTTTACTTTCCTCTCCTCTTTCATTTTCTCTTTTGGTTTTCATTTTTATTTGGTCCTCATTAACTTCTTTGGGAGAGAGGGGTTTCAAGATAACCCCTTATGCCCTTCGAAGTCAAAATACATTTTATTGGTATGACCATCATGTAAAACTTGTCTATCATATTGCCAAGGCCTTCCCAATAGAATATGTGTTGCTTCCATTGGCACAACATCACATAAAATCTCATCTTTATACTTTCCTATAGCAAAAGTTGACTTGTTTATGATTTCACCCTTTTCACTAAGCCATTGTAGTTTATAGGGCGTTGTATGAGAGATAATGGGTAATCCAAGTTTCTCCACTCTTGTACTTGTCACATTAGCACAACTACCCCCATCTATTATCATGGAACATAACTTGTTGTTGACAAGGCAGCGGGTGTGGAAAATATTTTCTCTTTGGATTTCATCCAAAGGTTTTGGAATTGTTCCCAGCATTCGCTTTACCACCAATAAGTCACCTTCATAAGGTATCTTACATTCATTTTCACTAGGGTTTTTTAAGGGGTAGGTGAGTTAGATCTAGAAGATTGATCACTATTGTCACTTACTACTATCCTCGCTTTTACCATCATGGTTCTTTTGTTTGGGTAATTTGTTGCGATGTGACCAAAATCTAAACATTTAAAACATTTTTTGTTTGAGGTTTTGGTTAACGATTTAGTCCTAAAAGGAGAAGGATTTCTTTAGAAGTTTTTGGGTTGGATTCTTTAGAGGAATTAGAAGGACTATCATGTTTTGGAAATTTACTTTTCTCCTTTTAAGATGAATAGTAAAAGCCATCATTATGAGTATGTTTGAAAGATGTTTTGTGATTCAACCTTGATGACTAGGTGAACCATTTTTTCTAAAGATGTATACTCATAAAGTTCTACAACATTTTGAATTTCTCTTCTTAATCCACTCACAAATGTAGCAATCTTTGACTCTTCAGTTTCATGCATATTAATCTTTGTCAAAGTTACTTCTAAATCTTTGAAGTATTCATCTACACTCATAGGTCCTTTTTGAAGTCGTTGGAGCTTCAACAAAAGTTAACAAACCGCGCATACATGCATTCTTTTAAATCATATGAAGAAACCACGGCTGGCCTCTTGTTGAAACTAATGTCCATTACAACTTGATGTCACCACTGCATGGCATAATCTACGAATTTTAGGGAAGCTAACTTAACTTTTTGGTCCTCTTCGACCTCATACACATTAAATATTTGTTCTACTTTATCTTTCCATCCTAAATATACATTTGGGTCACTATCCCCACTAAAACTAGGTAACTTTACAAAAGGGAAAGAAGGCTTTGGCGATGGGTGTTCATGACGCCTTTCTTCAAAGTTATGCACTCTCCAGTCTTGGTCTTCTTCTTGACTCCCATAGTGCATGTAACTTCTAGAGGCTCTTCTTGGTTCCCATCTCCTTTCTCTAGTTTCTCTCTTGAGTTGCTTCTAATCTTTGCCACCTTTCCACTAGTTGCCTCATCTCCTCTTCTGTTTGGGCCAAAGTCCTCTTGGTGTCCGCAAGCTCTCCCAAAATATATGTTTTTTGAGGAGATTGTGGCTTTGAAGATTCTCTTGAAGACAAATGAGCCATACTTTGAACAAAAAGGAAACAAACAATTAGTGAAAAAAATAACAATCTTATCCACTCCTCACGTGTATCACTCAGCTATTTAGTAAAGGAGGGAAGAATTGTAATGCACTCTAAAAATAAAGGTCTACACTTGGTAGCAACATCTCAAGTGAAAGATGACAAAGCTCTTACACTTGTTGACCAAAGATCCCCACAACAAAACTTAAGAAAATTTGAAAGACTAGCAAGAAAAGCTTAAAAGAAAGAAAGAAAAACCAAATGGGAAAAAGATAGTGGCAAAACTTTGAGAAGACAAACAAGAAAAACACGAATGAAGACTTAAAGAAACTTACTTAAACTTTTAACCATGAAGTTTTAATTTTCTTAGAAATTGTAAAAGTAAGAAGGATAAAATTCCTCAAATATGAAAACAATTTGCCACATAAAAAGAATCCTCTTTTTAGTAATTTTGAACTTGGAAAGTGAATTGCACAAACTTTTTTTTGTCTTTGCTTTTGTTTTATGGATTTAAAATGTCCATAATCTTGGCATGCATATTTTAACTCACTTTAAATTTTCACAAATAAATTGGGATTCAATTCATAAATTGGGATTCAACTTGAATTTTGTTTGGAACTAAATCAACTTCTACTTAAACAAATTTCTAGTTGATTTTAGTTCTTCATAATTAAAAGCAGAATAAGAAGAAAGGATTTAAAGACTCCTAGAACACTAAGAACATAAGACTCAAGCAAATGAGGTAAGGAAAAAAAGTTTACACAAAAAAATTCAAAAGCAAAATTTAAAGTGCTTAATGAATAAAATTGCGGAATTCTAGATGACAAGAATTTAAAGGTGGAATTGAAATTGCTTGAAGGTAAAAGCAAGAATTTAAATGTGCTAGAATTTAAAGGGCCGAAATCAACTCAAAGCAAATAAGGACAAAATAACCATGTTTTGATACCACATGATGTGAGTTGATTTTAGGATTGCACATTTTATTGGTTGTTCTTTGTTTAATACTTTTGATTTAGCAATTATAGTGAGAATCCTAAGAAGATTCCCACTGGACACGAACATAACCAAGTGGTTAAGTAAGTGTGAATGTTCACTTCAGAAGGGCAAAGAGAAAAGACAATTATAAGGTGACAAATGATGCAGCGGAATTAGAGACAAGGAACAATTAAAGAAGAAGAACAAAGTAAAGAACAAAATTAAAGAATAGAAGAAGACGTGTATGGAATGGAAGGAGGTGTAAATAAAAGATAAAAGAGGAAGGGATGAAGATATCTTATGGGAAGAAAGGAAGTCACGCCACTTAGAGCAGAGGGACTCCAAGATGAGTGATGCAAGAGCCGCCACTTGAGATATTACCCACCAAAGATAAGACCCAACATGAGAGCTCACAAGTCTCACAAAATCACTCTTGCAGAGTTTCTTTACTATTCAAAATTAAGTTGTGAATACATGAGGCAAGACACCCTATTTATAGGAATGGGTGCCTTGGTGGGCAAGATGGGGAAGGGTAAAATGGACAAAGGGAAAGGGGTTGCCTAGGGTGTTGACCATGGTCAAAACTGCACCTTCAGGAACATCTTCTAGAAGGTAGGTTAAAAACCCTAATTTTAGGGGCCTTGTCTTGAAAAAAATGGGTTTGTTACAAGCACATTTCACTAAGTACACTCCCTTTTATGCTATGTGAACCTACTCTTGCCTATTTTGCTATTTGGACCCCAAAGTGTGCCCAATTTCTTTACAAACATATCTTGTCTTTTAAAAAGACTAGAAGAAAGAACATTTGGTGTTCTGGTTTATGCCTAGTTCGTCTTCTGGTAAGGTTTGTCTGATCTTTGGTGGGGTCTTGACTTGATTCTTGAGATGACCGCTCACAGTGTGAATTGTCTCTTGAATCCTTGATCATCTTCTTGACTACTTAAATTGTATCACTGACCAACCTAGATGGAGACGACGATGCCTTTTTGGTGTGGCACGACTCGGTTATGAGGCATTGTCTGGGCGGGTCCAACAAGATAAGTAGAAGAGGCAATTTCGTTGTCGAGATTTCTAAGGGTTGAGGAACAACCAAATCATTGAATCGGAGTTTGTTTTGTTGCTAGCAACTAATTAGTTCCATTGAAGAAAAACAAGAGATTATCCTTATAAATATGAAAACCCCATCGAGTAAAAACGGGACGAATTTTTTAAACACTCGCCTTACTATCTTGATAAGGAATAAAATATTATACTAAATTGAAAGATAAACTTTTACCTAGAACCAAACCCTTTGAAGTGAACAATTTGATGCTTCGATACGTCATGTGCTTCATTTAATGTATCACATCCCGTTATAAATAACGTTCTAAAACATCTCATTCTCCCAATGTTTCGCTAACTAACCTCCAAACAACCATTTGTGCTAGTCTTTTAACCTCACCGGCTCAAGATTAAGGGGTTGTGTACCCTAAAGCAAAATTGGACTAATTAGATTAGAACATATAATTTCTATCATATATCAACCTCTTTGCTTGAAACTGAGGGGTTGGGTACCCTTTGTGCCAACCTATATGTAGCTAGGGATTGAGCCGATCTACAATAATATGAGCTTTACTTGAAACGTATCCCTGGTATGTGAAAATGAATTTGTAATAAATTGAAGTAGCACTTGATAACTTGGAAAATAAGTATTATGGTCCCATGAGACTTTTTACCAAATATTTAGCAAAAGTAATATCATGAATAGGGGGGGTTGAAGATTGTGATTGGTTAGTGTTAAATGTGGAATCGCGTTGGATTCCCGTGTGTGATGAAACCATCTATATTTATAGTCACTGGACAGTACAACCCTGCTAACATTATTATGCTTATGTTCCCTTCCTCTCAAGTGTGTTGTGTGTCAGTGAGGTGCAGTGTTGTGACTAATGGTGGAGATTGGCTAAGATATGCCATCTAGTGCCTAGTGGGATATAGGAAAGGACCTCAAACCACCTATCTTTCATTCACACTCGCATCATATTCTGTCACTGCTAAATTGTAGTTCTCAGTTCTGACCAAAGTACATACATATACATGTTGATTTGAGTGTTTCTTCCATATTTGTGGTGTCTGCAAACTGCACAAGGATTTTGCTTTTCAATTGAATTAGATTCCTTTTGGAATTCAATTCCGATTCTTCCTAGGGTTTATGTTTTCTTTCTTTTCCCCCCTCTATTTATATCTGGGCTGGTTTTCTGTTAATTAAGCCTTGACTTGCTTGCTGCAACCCAGCTTCTTACTGACTCCCTTCCTCCGAGTCTGATTCTCCAAGTCTTGGTAAGTTTCTCAATTCACTTTTTTATCTGAAATGTTAACAATAGTGTTGAACAAATTTGGTTGCTTTAAATCCTTTCTCTCTATGTTGGAAGCGTGCAATTCAATGATACTAAGGAGTTTAATGTCTTCAATTGGAGAATGAGTTGGTCTTTGCCTTTGGTATTATGGTTTTCGTTTTTAGTTCTACAGAGTCAGGGATTCTGGATCATGATGCCTTTGCTTTTGAAAAAAAATATACAATACTCGGTACTGACAAAGATTTCCACTTTACCAGTTCTTAGCTAGCATTGTCCAAAAGCATGAGAATGATGACTTTATTTATTTGGATAAATCATGATGATTACAAGTGCAAAGTTCTGACCACCATGAATATCTCATTTTTTATGTCAATTTCTTGATGGCAGATTATTAAAATGATTTGTGTTGCATTAAATATCTAAGCTATCCCCTTTAGTCCTATGTGACTTGCTTCATCAAATAATAACTTTTTACTGTATAAACTTAACTGATCTGTAGAATATGCCAAGATGATAACTGTGTTCATACTTTCAAAGTTATCTTAGCACAGTCACTTAATTTGAACTGATTCATTCATATATTGATATGAAAATACCGGGGATTTAAAATTGAATACGTTTGATTGGACAGTCACATGTGCCATATGATAAACCTTTTTTCATAGGATAACTTAGACTATGAATATTATTGATTTCACATAGTACCAACATGCTGGCTTAGCCTGTTCTCTTTCACACACCCGAAGAGTGAGGCTGGAACAATTTAAACGTGTTTAATGTTATTGTTATGACAAAGTGTGGAGTGTTATTAGATTGGATTAAGGACTTGTCATTCGAATATAAAAGCAAAACAAGTTGGCCAGTGGGGAAGACCATATATATTTAAATCATTATAAGAAAAGTAGAAAAGAAAGGGCACATAACTTTAAATTTGTTCCCTTCATTAAAAAAGATCTAAGGGCAATCATACCTAGAAGTTTGTATCATCAATACCATTTAGTGGGGCATCGTGGAAGGCAAGTACTTAGAGAAATAATTTAATGAAGTGTGGAATGGCCACATTTTGTAATTGATATATATGAACTTGGAATAATAAAATATAATATATGGCACGATCCGCAACAAAGGCCGTGAAATCTGTGTTTGTCTTAAAATGCATCATTTATGTTCCTTCCTACCCATCACAGGAGAAACTTATTTTATATTATATGAATTCTTTTTCAATATATATTTTCTTTTTCATGTCATGTTAAATTATTTGAAATTGAAGAGATTTATGCATATAAATAACAATTTCTTATAAATTATTAAACATAGAAGAAATATAAAATATTAGAAAAAGAAAAGATATTTTTGAGTTAAAAAAATTTGTCAGAAGGTACTCAAATTTAAATGAATATGACAGAGAGCATTGAAGATTGAAGACGTAATAGTAACAGAAAAGTGTGGATGCAATGAATGTCTTGTAACTAACAAGTGCATGAACAGTATTTAGATGTGAGACTTGTTACACAAAATTTTGCATCTTTGAGGGTAGATTTTGGATAGTGCCTCTTCAGGTAATTTTGGAGCCATTGAGAAACTTCTAATTCTTAAAGTTTCTTCTGCATAAAGATTCCAAAAAAGTTGGCCCTTCTTGATGTTGTAGAAATGTGATTTTCTTGAGATTCTCTTTTTGGGTCTATTAGCAAAGGCTTTGCCCAATAGTACCCCATAACGTGTCAATAAAAAAAGGGGCACTGGCTGCACAGTTCTTTCATGAGCTATTTCAGAAAATTATAACAAAGGCTTCCTGAACACATTGACTTTGAATTGACAGAAAATCAGAAAAATAAAACTGTATTCTCATCCCCAGGATCATGGTAGATCTCTAACTAGTTTTCTTCTTGAAGATGTGAAAGAAGATAGAACACTGGACAGGTACACTCAGTAGTGAAGAAGATTATTAATTCACAGTTAACAACAATGTTTTCTGTTACCAGATATTCTTATCGGGATAATGCAACTATTTTATATTTAGCCTTTCTTAGAGAGAGGGTTTCATGTTTAATTTTTTCCTTTGTGATCTTAATTTTACATGATTAACTGCTGACATTGATCCACATGATATGGCACATTGCTGGCACTTATCCATTTTGCTTGTATTATATGGGCCATACCAACATCTACTAGTCTATATTGTATTGTTCACATTTGACTCTACCGCCTTTGTGTATATCTTAATATAAATATTAGCTCTAATGCATCTCTTTTCATCTTCAATACAATATATATAGTCCCAATTATAGTAACACTGCAGGATCTATTTTCCACATCTCAGATATCTGTGGCTAAAAGATTGAATACTGTGTTAGTCTTTCCTGTAGTAAAGGGGAACCATGAATGCACTAGCAGCCACCAACAGGAACTTTAAGCTGGCCTCTAGGCTTCTGGGATTGGATTCAAAGCTTGAGAAAAGTTTACTGATTCCATTCAGGGAAATCAAGGCAAGTAAAATTGCTTCTTGTGTTTTTTATATCTATCTGGAAAATTAGTTGACTTGTTTTCTCCCTCCTGTTTCACATTTTCACCAACTCTAGTTCTAAATAATGTTTCACAAAATGCAGGTTGAATGTACCATACCTAAAGATGATGGCACATTGCAATCTTATGTCGGATTCAGGATTCAACATGATAATGCCAGAGGCCCCATGAAAGGAGGAATCAGATACCATCCGGAGGTTAACACAAAAAACTTTCAATTATTAACTATTCAAGGTTTTTATCTATGGTTGTGGTAAAGGCATGCATTCTTTTGATTGAACTAGTCCAGCGCTGAATTGCCATCAGATTTTTGACAACAAAACTTGTTTGATTCCTAAGTTTTTGTATGACTTCGAAAGTGTAGGGAAAATCCTCTGAAAGAAAAGCTATGATTCAAATTACAACTTTTTTTATGTGCAACTGTTTGTATATGTGTATATGGTGTGTAGTTTAGGTTCTCAGTTCTGATTCAGAAATCGTTTAATGGAATAAATAGGTTGACCCAGATGAAGTGAATGCTTTAGCACAACTAATGACATGGAAAACAGCTGTGGCAAATATACCATATGGTGGTGCCAAAGGAGGGATAGGGTGTAACCCTGCAGAATTAAGTATATCTGAGTTAGAAAGACTAACCAGAGTTTTTACCCAGAAAATTCACGATCTGATTGGAACTCACACAGATGTGCCAGCACCTGATATGGGAACAGGACCACAGGTCAGTACTAGTTAGACAGATTTAGAATTGAATCTTCTGCTGTTTGTTTTAAGACTATACACAATTTTTTACTATATTACTGTTATTTTATATTTGACTGTGTTGGTATGATTTTTTGCAATTGAATATTATCTAACCGAATGTTTGCTTATCCATGCAGACTATGGCATGGATACTAGATGAGTACTCCAAATTTCATGGTTATTCTCCAGCAGTTGTGACTGGAAAACCTATAGTAAGTAATGGGCTTTGTTTCTATATTTCATTTCACTGGTCATTGCAATGACTTGATAAAATCATGCTTAAAAAACAATTGAACCTTAACTTTTTTTCAATGTAGGATCTTGGTGGATCTCTAGGTAGAGACGCGGCTACAGGACGAGGTGTTCTCTTTGCAACAGAGGCTTTGCTTAATGAGTATGGAAAGGGTGTATCAGGACAACGGTTTGTCATACAGGTACTTGTTGAGTCTGGTCTACTTTCATTGATCTCTGTGCCAGTGAATGGATATTGCATTGTGCCAACTTGAAATGATGTTCAAATTAATGGTCAATGCACATGATTGTGTTAGTGATAACAAATGAACCTCTGGGTTATTTTGTAAGAGATTCCCACATATCATTAGTTTAGTTAAAAGTTATTCGTAGCAAATAGCTAAGTTAGAACATTTAGTCAGTTTTAGAGAGGTTGGACCTTTTTACTCTGTTCTAATATTGTTGCACTACTAACAAATGAAGCATTGGCTAGGTATATGGTAAAGACTACTCCAAAGTAATTGGATTTAGGATCTTACGGATACTAACTTATATATAAACTGGTGTAAAAATTCTCTTATATCAGTTTTTCCAAAACATTATTTAGTATTCCAACGAATTGAAGATAAAGTCATGATATCATATGTTCAGGGTTTTGGAAATGTCGGGTCATGGGCTGCACAATTAATCAGTGAGAAAGGTGGGAAAGTTGTTGCTGTGAGTGACATATCTGGAGCCATAAAGAACAGCAAAGGTCTTGACATTCCAAGCCTACTGGAGCATTCCAAAAAACACAAGGGTGTAAAAGGATTCCATGGTGGTGATCCAATTCACCCTGACTCAATATTGGTTGAAGATTGTGATGTTCTACTTCCAGCAGCTCTTGGGGGTGTCATCAATAGGTGATTTCCTAACTTGACTACAAAACTCTTTTTTTATTAACTCTGGCAAACAAGGAACACCTCAAACTAATTTATTATTTTAACAAACTACATAGCACATTATCATCGTCATAGCTTACCAAACATAAACTTGCTTCCAAAAAGCAATATTCTAAAGTTGAATTATTATATAATAAGAACGTATAAAGCTACTTTTCTTTTATGTTTTGGTATGGTTGAAGAGAAAATGCAAATGAGATCAAGGCCAAATTCATTGTGGAAGCAGCTAACCACCCAACTGACCCAGAGGCTGATGAGGCTAGTTTGAATTTTCTCCTCCCTTTTTCTTCTTTAATCAAGAAAGAAAAAGAAGAAATGTTATTTATTTGTTTAATGAACTTGCAGATTCTTAAGAAAAAGGGTGTTGTCATCCTCCCAGACATATATGCAAATTCAGGAGGTGTTACAGTTAGCTACTTTGAGTGGGTTCAGGTAACTAATTTTAGTGTTTGATGAAAAAAAATGATATTCTAACACAGTTTGTTGTGCATGTAAGTTAACAAGCATAGAAGAAATATGTTTTTGGTTGTGTACTTATTGTAGTCGACCACATGTTGTTGATGGATTTGTTACACACAGAACATCCAAGGATTCATGTGGAATGAGGAAAAAGTGAACAATGAGCTAAGGAACTACATGACCAAAGCTTTCAAAGACGTGAAGGAGATGTGCAAAAGCCATGAATGTGATCTTCGTATGGGAGCCTTCACCCTGGCAGTTAATCGTGTGGCACGTGCCACTGTCCTTAGGGGGTGGGAAGCTTGACACCTATTGCTGCTGTATGCATGCTTTCAATAAAAGAGCTCCATTCTCAGCAACACTTGACAAAGTTTTTGTTGCTTTCATGTGTTGGGTGAATTGTATTCTCACCCCCAATTTTTCTTTCATCCATTTTATATATCATTTATCAAGAGGGGAGGACTCCATGTTCTATTCTTGATTGATATTCCAATTGCTGTTCTTTTCAAAATATATCTAAATGAAAGGAACAACTTGGGAAAGGAAATTCTAAGGGTTCATCCCCGATATATCTTTTCAAAATCTAACATTTCCACCATCTCACACCCCACCTCCATTTGGAACTAGTTTACTTAAACATTAATATCTCCCACTAAGACTAAAATAAAAGTTGCTCTCTTTTGCTTTCTCTCATCATACCAAACAACTATTTCCCTACAATATTGAACAAAAATAAATTCAAAGAAAATATTTACTCATGTGTAGGACTTCCATTAACTACTACATATCTATTTCTCTTGAAAACCCATCATTTGCAGCTAATGTGTTATGCAATAAATGTCTCCCTCTTATAAAAGCACTTTGCCTTTGGTCCATCATGTTACCCAACACCCTTTTTAATAGAATAAAAACAACTTTTGCAAGTATCTTGTAGATAAATTCCACCAAAGAAATCAATCTAAATTTCCTAAATGGTGTGGATTTTTCCACCTTAAGAATGAGTTGAACAAAAGAAAAATTAGTAACTCTAGGAAACACTCCATTATCATTAGACATCCTCTTCCAACAAAGCTTTTACAAATTTAAACTTAAGTTAGGCTTATTTCCTCCTTGTTTACTGAACATTTCTTGAAGAAAAAAAAAAACTTTACTTTCTCCTTTACTTTTTGGGCTCTTCTACCCACTCTCCCAACAACCTCAACCCCCCTCAATCTATTTTTCTTTCTCTCTCTAATTCACCTAACAATGAAATAGTTTTCAGTTTCTATCACCTTCCATAATCCACCCCTCTTAATTTTTGTCTAATTAAAGACATGTTGTACAAGGTGACCTTCCAAAATTCTTCTTGGAGTTCAAATTTTCTCTTCCTATCTTTATCTCGTAATTCCTCACCATCTTCTTCTATTTTTCTAGATCATTAATTTTTTTTCTACTTCATATTTCCATTGTTGTCTTTTTTTTTAACATGTCTTCTTTGTAAACTCCCAGAGTGTTTCATATTCCACTTTTTCAAACATTTCCTTAACCCCTTCGATTGTTCTTTTAAAAAAACACAATTCACCCCACACCTCCAACTCCTTCCAAATAGTCTCTAACATTTATCCAAATGTACTTAGTCAACGACCCTGGACACTAATCATTGCATGATCTAGGAATGACACATTGTACAAATTGTGGCCAAGACACGAGCCAATTTTTTTATACAAACACTTAACCATTTGGTTTATCCCATATAAATTTCTTCTTATCAAAAACATATCTTTCAATTAATAAATATGTTGAAATCTCTACTATCTCTTCTTTCACCTAACACTTCACTTCTACCATCTCTTTTCATATGACCTTTCTCACACTATTAAAATTACCAATCACACCAAGATTGAATAGAGATATTGACCTTTTCTTCTTTTAACTCACTCCATAGTCTTCTTTTCTGAACTATCACATGAAGAATATACATTTACAAGAAATACTCCATTATTGCTTTTCTTCCAATTTCCAACTAAGCCCAAGAATCGGCTTCCCTCAACATTCAAACTTATTAGCCATGATAAAAACTTTTGAGTCCTATATAATTAAAAAAGACCACCTTGTGTAAATATGATTAGAGAAGAATCTAATAAAGAAGGAAAGTAGGAACTTCAAGAATAAATACAATATTCAAGGAAAAAGAAAAGAACAAAAAGAAATAAAGAAGATTCCATGAAGTTTCCCAGAAAGATTCAACAGGTGGGTCGGAAGAAGTGGAAGAATATGCAAGGAATGTCTCAAATTTTGTATACTCTTAGATCATAGGATATTCATTGATTCTCTTGAAATATTATACAATTCAAGAGTCACCAAGAGACACGTGTAGAACGAAATTCATAACTGTAGAACTCATGTCATTTTCATAAGTGTAATGATGGTTGTAACTACTTTAGATGGTTCATGACCTTTCCATGTGCCACATGTGCTTCTTGGAAGTGTAATGAAAGTAACATGTGTCTTTCCCTAATTTCAAGGAACCACTCATGTGCTAGGACTAATTAGGAATTAACTAAGTGTTAAACATATGATTAGTTAAATTAATTTTATCTTAAGTAGTCTTATATTTACTTTTGAGTTTCTTAATGTTTCTAAACACTTTAGAGACGTCTTTTCCTTTTCAAAACCATGGCATGCTCCTTATAAAAGAGATTCAACCCCTCTTGTAAAAACTCTTTTGAAGATTGAATGAAATTCTTCTTGTGAGTTCACTTTGAAAGTCTTGAGAGTTCTCTACTCTTAACTTGGTTCTTATCTTGAGAATCTTTCTCAAGTGGTAAATCTTCCTTCACTTATCCTTTGGGATTCATCACAAAGGTGATGTATTCTTTTCCACTTCCAAGTATCAATCCATTTTATAAATTCTCTTGCAAGAATGTTCTTGTTTTCCACATTGTTTTTTGTGAGTGATGAATTTGATTCACCATAGAACATGCTTCGACCAACTTCTTCTTCTCCAACACTTCATGAATTGATTAAGATCCTTCCAATCTTCTAAGGTTTACATCACCACCTAAGACTTTTATAGATGGTGTTGTTTCCCAACACAAATCATTTCCTCCTAAAAGCAACACACACAAGCGTTCATCCACCAGTCCCTTCTTTATTTCTTGTATGCAGGCATATTGTACTTCTTCCTTTTGTAGAATTTGTTGATATGGAAGTTTGAAGCTTTAAGATATATTTCATACTTCAAGTGTACAAATTGTTTATAAACTTGTTTATCTTGAATACATAACCCTAGGTGAGATTGAATCACTAAGTGATGAAGTAAAATAAAGTAAATAATTTGTTTATAGTACATTTCATAACTTGGTTTTTTCAAAGTAGTAAAAGAAATAATATCTTAAATGTAAAGAAATAAATAAGTTAAACTCATGAAATAGTAATGTGTGTTAGTCTGTAATAAAACTTAATTGTTTAGTTATTGTCTTATTGACTTAATAGCTCAAACATTATCAGAGACATCTGCATTATGAATTCCAAATATTTATAGTCACATGAGAATTTAAACAAAAGGGACTCTCAAATTCATTTAATGGTGAAAACCTGAATACAGTTTAAATGATGTCTTAACACGCATATTTTACAATTTCTTTTCTCAATTAACTCGTGAACCATAAACTACACTTAAACTTTAGTTTACTAAGAGCTTTATTTCAAAATAGGTATAAATACCTTATTCGTCCCTACATTTAGGGTCAATATTCAATTTATTACAATGATTTTAAAAAAAATCAATTTGGTCTCTATGTTTTTTAAAATGTATCTAAATTGATCATTTTTGTTAAGTCGCACCTTACGGCGTCAAGTGCGATCCCCCGGTGATGATGACGATGACGACATGTTTTATAGAGATATGCATACAATTTCGAAGGTTCTTGATGAAGACAATGATTGTGATTTTCTGGAGGTAGGCTTTTTTTTTTTTCTGGCGTGATGTTGATTAACTAGTAATTAAAAAATCCTAATTCCTAATTATAATTCAAAAAAAACTAATCTCCAATTAATTTTTCACTAAACTAATCTCTCAATTCACATCACTTGACACCTCACACCTCACAAAACACCGTATCCCACTTCTCTCTGCCATATAAGCAGCCCTTAACGCCGTAAGGTGCAACTTAACAAGAATGACCAATTTGGATACATTTTAAAAAACATAAGAACCAAATTGATTTTTTTAAAACCATTGTACTAAATTGAATATTGACCCTAAATATAGGGACGAATAAGGTAATTATACCTTCAAAATAAAAGGAAACATAAATTTTCAACAACTCACGTCAAATAGTTCATAAAGCATGGTAATATACTAAAAGATTCCTCTACAAGTAACCTATATTAAAAAATAACTGATAAGGTTCAAAAACAATATCTATCTTTAAAAAAATATTATGAAGGTTAATGAAATTGTATATATTTTATATTATGAATTTATAATAAAAATAGTAATTATACATTCATATATATTAGGATTTTTATTTTATTTTAATCAAATAACATTTGTTACAAACAATTAGACAAGTGTAGTGTTTATAAAATTTAGTAAAATTAACTTTGATGAGTTAGGAGTTTCATTTTTTTTAATCCCATGAGCTTATAGTTTGAGATTTATTTAGGGATTGATTATGGATGTACTTTTTTTTCTTTAAATATTTTAGCTCTTTTTAACTTCTGAAAATGATGTTAAAAAGTAATTATTGACCATAAAATAACTGAAGAATAAAAAACTATGCAACAACTAGGGACAAAAGAGTAGTTTTAATAACTAGATTGGATTAGATTAGGAAAAAAACATTAGTTGAGATATGTTTTTGTTTGAAAGTTATAAAATATTTAGTATAGCAACTAATGTGAGTTGCTTTATTAAATATTTCGTTAATATTTAATTAGGTCCCAAATGTCTTTCAAGTGATATTTTCATTTTTTTCATTTATGCAAATTTAACACTACTGCAAAAACGTGAAATCCATAATATATTAATTGTTACAACATTACCATTGTAAGTAAAATGATGTTTCACATTAATTGTCTTCTAATCGATATGATTTGATATATTTTATATCGGTTAACTTTCTACGACCAATGTAATACTATTTTCTACATTAGTATGTAATCGATATTAAATGTTCAAACAACATAGGTAAAAAGATCTTTGTTACAATAATGTAACACGGTATTTGGAAATTTTAATTACATTTTAAAAAAATTAATTGATAATTTTCTTTTTACAGTGTAATATAAACCTTGAACCCACTTTTCCATACCTTATTATTTCTCTTTATTTTAATTTAATATATATTTGAATGTGGAGTCTTTAATTTTTATAAATATATAATGACTCTATTTACATCAAATCAGTACAAGGCTTATAAGAATCAATAAGTAACAAGTTTCAGTCTTAGAAACAACATATCTTAACCTGGGGACTCAAGTCCCTTTTATAGCTTACCTTTTGCAACAACTTTCTATCACGAGAATCTAATCTCAACTGAAAGCATACTCAGCAAGAGAATATTCTGTTCAGGGGGCACACTCTTTTGGTGCTGCAACAGAACGAAATCTTTCCTCCAGGGAGTGTATAAAATAATAATAGAATAACCACCAGGGCACCACTCATTTACCAGCATTGGGGGTCCAGTCTGTTTACATAGGCACCCTCAACGTGGTGCTATGCTATCTTTCATTATACATGCAACCTAACCTCTAGATGCCCTAACACACATGGGCTTAGGTTTAAAAGAAAACACTTAGCTTATACCCCATACGTACCAAGCGCACCCCTAGGTCCACAATTACCCTTCGCTAGCCACCTAGTCTTACGTATGAAGGATTACCTTATTTATACAAAAATGGACCTATACATGCATCTGAGACCCAATCACATGGTCCAAGAACCGAGCTGAAGGGCTCTAGTTCAGTAAGTGTGTATCCAGACTCTATTTGATCTTTGCAAGAACACTAATAATTTTATTAAATAAAAAAAGAAATTTAAATTCATATATTTTAAATTCACAAGAAAATTAAAAAAAACATATATATCATAAAAAAATTATTAAAATTGGTAGTATTGGAACATCCATATTACTTATTATGTTGATCATCGTATCTAAAAGCCTAAAATGTTATTTATATAAATAAGAGTTAAAAATAACCAATAAGAGAAATAAATCAAAACTCATTTTCCAAATATAAAAAAAGTATAAAGAATTATATAAGTAAAGCTTTGAAATTCCTTTTTCATATATAAAAAATTGAGAAATCGTCTATAATATATAATAATAATAATAATATTCAAAACTTATTATATATATAAGATGGTAATGTCAATTCGTCCCATTTTGATTTTTTCAACATTTGATGTAGAAAAAATGACTCAACATGAAGTAAGAATTACGGGCTAATAAGTTTAGCCTATCTTGAATAAATCTTGTATTGACCTGAACAAATTTAAGAGAAATACAAAACAAATAATTTCTTTTTGATAATCTCAAAGATACAAAATAAAGATTTATGACAAGAATTTAAAATGAAAATTAATAAATTACTTGATGACATAGTAAATAAAAATAAAAATAAAATATTCAAATTCAAATTCAAATTCAAATTTTATATAATAATAAAATATAAAAACAATAAAAAGTTAACTAAACTCGCTTGTCTTGTAGCTTACCCATGATCCACAAGTTAAGTGAGGAACATATACGCAGATTAATGGAATTATCCACAATTGAATGAGACGTATACACATGTTACGTTTAATATGCATCTTTTAAATACCATCCACACACTACATACTACAAGCAGGTTGCATTCATTTTCATTATCTCAATTTATAAATAAAACTCATCCCCAGTTTTAAAACTAGGTACATCAAATCTATGATTATAATAAATGAGTAATCTGTAAAGAATGTGGTAGAAGCTTCAAAACAAGTCAATCACCTATATCCAATTTTTAAAGGAATATTGTTGCCTTTAAAAATAGGAGATTTCAATAGTCTACACATCTCAATCAACCTTGCAATAATTATAATAGCATTATCAAACAACATACAGTGCAGCAGAACCACTAAATCCATAAGAAATAACAAGTTCATTCAACATCTATGCTATCTCCAAAACAAAACTGCAGCAACATGAAAAACATTACATAAAACTCCCACCCTACGATCTTCCCCTTCCCCTGAAACCCCCACCCCTAGGAGGACCACCTCTACCACCCCTTGGGCCACCTCTTCCACGAAAACCACCACCTCCGCGAAAACCGCCACCACCACCTCCACGAAAACCTCTGCCTCCACCACGTCCTCCTCCACCTCCACCTCTACCACCCTGTGCTTGTCCCCTGCAACAAAAACAGGCCACTCAAGTTAACTGGAATGACTCCAAACCATTTTAAAGCAAGTGAAAGCAGAATTTCAAAAAGCCATAGTACTGAAAAATGCACCAACTAAAAGCCATAGTTAAAGAAAGAAACATTTTGCTCAGTGATTGTTAACGAAATTAACTATACAACAATTCACAAATAATTAATTTGATAGAAAAGAGTAAAGAATCCTATTTTTAGGACTGTAAACACCAACCAAGACTTCCATACTCACTTTCAAATTGTAGCTGTGCAAGAATCCATTGTTCTATGTAATAATAGAAGCATCACATACTTAAAACAAAATAAAACAGCGTTTTGCAAACTGCTAACTTAAGTAATCATGAACAAAGCATTGTTTAAGGCATGGACAACATACACCAAAAACAACCTATGAAACAATTCGTATTTCAAAATTCACTTAAAGCAATAATGTGGCATGGATAGTAAAAAAACATGTAGCCATAAACCAAAAAAAATCAGATTCACCACAAACAAGGATGAACAAAAAATAAAGTGCAAGGACAATCAGAAACATACATAGAAGGAAAATTAATTGGACACTGATTCACCCATATTCATCTCCATATACAACACATCAATGAGAAAACTAAATGCATGATACTTATAAAGGTTAATTTTTTGGCAAAGAGATGCAAAGAGGCCATACTTGGGTTGTGGAAGAAATCTTGCAAGAGGTAACAGTTTCCTTGGGTCAATGTAAAACTTGTCACCAGCTGAATAAGAGGTAGCAACAATCCCTTCCATCATTTTAACCGAGAAGTACTGCAAGTTTACAGAGAAACCACCATAACATCACTACTCCATTCCAAAACAAAAGCAACCAACGGGTTAAAAAACAGAAAAAGAGAGAAACCCACAGATTCGTTGATGGGGCCGAATATTTCATCAACTTTCCCAATCTGAGTCATGTTTTTCAGATAGATAGGAGCATTGAAAAATGGAATTTTCTCGTTCGTAAGCTTCGTCACTGCATCTCCCTCACACGCATGCATAAACGTTGCAACCTCTGCATACACCAAACACCACTAAAAGATTAAAGACCAACACCAAAATAAGATAAAATAAAAAATAAAGAAAAATTATTTTTCATAAGCATGTTAGTTATATTCTTTCACAGAAAATTATAGACAAAATCGTTTCGCCAGAAACAAAATCAACAAAGCAGGATACTTTTCAGGCTTCAGACACTGTCCGTTAAATACCCAACAGAAAAAGAAGAAATTGAAACGTTTCTTAAGTTCCATAATGGAAGAAAAAACAACCTACGACTTCGGAGGGTGGCCCTTCGTCGCGAAAACCGCCGCGTCCTCCACCGCCACGACCAAATCCACCTCTACCGCGACCGCCGCCGTCGCGGCCACCTCTGAAACCGCCACTGTCGCGGCCACCTCTGAAACCTCCACCGCGCCCACCGCCTCTGGGGGGTCTCATTGTTTAGTGATTAGAGAATGCAGCCACAAAGAGGGTTGCCAAGCCAACGTTTGGAGGGTTTAGGGTTTTTGGGGGCAACGCTGACGAAAATAGGTTTTTGAAGAGAGAGGAATACCTCAATGTTTGGGCCGGGCTTTCTTGGGACTAAAATACATTATTATTAGGCTTTTGCTTCCTGCACCCCATTTTCCACCACCGCCTAAACCTCCATTTTCCATCGCACATTACACTTTTGGGGAAAAGAATAAGAAGACAGAGAGTGTTATTCTACTAAGTTCATTCCAAAAAGCTATTATTTACATTTTGAAAACTTTTTTTTAAAATATTTGTTATGCATTGAACTCAACGTAAACATATTTTCAATGTATTTTATCCAAAATAAAAATATGTTTATAGGAAGAATAATATATTTGTAAAAAAAATGGGGTATAACAAAAAAGATGTAAAAATAGCAATAGGCCCGCACATAGAGTAGCACCTATGGCCCATTTGAGAATGATCTCTGCCTCCAATTTTTGTGAAGTAAATAAATAAAAATAAAATAAATAGTCAATATAATCTCTGAAGCTGAAACTATTATTTGTTGTCACTTTAATCCTTAAATTTAACAAAAACAATTATAAAAATGTCAAAAATTAATCTGTGTGGCTCAAATTGGTCTAACTAAATCTCAATTACATAACACAAAACAATTAATGACACTCATAAAGAAAAGTATTAGTTTTTCTAGTATATAGCAATATGTGGTATGGAAGGACCAAAATGTTTCTTTTCTTAGTTATTTCTGTTCTTAGTTATTTCATTTCTTTTCTTTATCTTAAGAAACTCATATATTAAGTGACTTTTTTATATCTTCCTGTATTTATGATAATCTAAGACTCCATCTTCTTCTTGCTAAGGTCAGGCATAGCGTCTAAAAAGAATAATGTCACTAATCATCATACTTATTACATCAACAACAACTTTTAACATATACTACTAATTACCAAATAGTAAAGAAGATGAATCATGTTCAGTATTTTTTTCCAAACAAAAGTTTTATCTTCACCTTATAATTTAATCTAAATCTTGAGTTCAGTTAAAATTCTTAAATTTTTGTAATATTTTAAAAGTTCTTACATGAAACTAAAGTTACAACATATAAATACTCATTTTACGATAAAATTGAATTTTTTTGAATTAACATCATTGTATTGTCTGAACGTAATCGGTGGAATGTCTGATCATTATGTTTGGATATTTAACTAATGCAGGTCGATTCAAATCGGTAAGGTTTCGATAAAGACGTCATTTGTAACTTCTATTATTTATTATGATTATGCTTGTTTATTTAGAATATTTATTTATTTAACATACGCTTTGACTGAAAAAAGGGAAGTGAGATATTTTGTGTATCACCACCCTTGATAAACGCTTGATTTAAAAACCAGTTAGAGGATTTGTTATGATTTCCCGAAAAAAGGAGGATCAACAACGTTATAAAATGATACAAACCATCTCGACAAGCAGATGACTAAAGACACAACAGACACTTCACAATTAAGTCAGTCATCTCAACATCCAAGACAAGGTCCTACCAAACTTTAGAAGGACCTTCGCAGAGGAAGAACTGGACATAAGCTAGAGCATCAGATGTTCTTTTTTCTGGTCTTTTTAAAAGACAAGTTTATATAAATAAATTGAGCTCACCTTGGGGTCCAAATAGAATAATAAGCTAAAGTAGGGTGTGTTTCGTAATTTGAGTAAGGTGTGCTAGTAATTTGAGTAGGGTATGCTTAGTAAATTAGACTTGTGTCAATGTCACCTTTCATTACATGTGCACCTAGGTTTAGGGTTTCTTTGACCTACCTTCTAGAAGGTTTCTCAAAAATGACACTCCTACCCCTCTCACTCTTGCTCCCCAAGTCACCCTCTCCTATATAAAGGGTACATTGCCTCATGAATTTTTACAATTGAAATTGAATAGAAAAGAATCTCTGTTTGAGTGATTAGTACGCTTTGTCTCCTAAAGTTCTTGGGTCTTATCTTGAGTGTAGTGCACATCAAGTGGCGGTTCCTCACCATTCATCTTGGAACAATCCACCATTCCAAGTGGTGTGATTCTTTGCTCCATTTTGCATAAGCTTTCTTCATCTTTTTTTCCTTTCTTATTTGCGCCATTTCTATTCCTTTTTATGTCCTTGGGTTATTCCATCTTGTTTCTTTCCATTATATGTTTTTATTTTTGCACCTCATCATCATCAACACCATATAATTGTGTTTTTCTCTTTGTCCTCTAGAAGTGAACCTTCACACTTACGTAACCACTTGGTTAAGTTCATGTCCAATGGGAATCTTCTTTGGGTTTCTCACCATAATTGCTAATTCAAAAAATCCTAAACAAAGTGAAATCCATAAAATGTGCAGTCCTAAAATCAACTCACATCATGTGGTAATCAGAGCATGGTTTTAATTGTACTTATCTTTTTTGAGTTAATTTTCTGCTTTAAAATTCCAACACATTTGAATCATGTTTTTACCTTCCAGGAATTTAAATTTCGCTTTTATCTTTAAGCACCTTTAAATTTCGCCTTTAAATTCTTGTCATTTACAAATCCTCCTTTTTATTCATTAAGCACTTTAAATTCTGCTTTTGAATTATTTTGTGTCAATTTTTTTTCTTACCTCTTTTGCTTGAGTCTTATGTTCTTAGTGTTCTAGGAGTCTTAAATCCATTATGTTTATCTTGATTTTAATTGTGAAGAACTAAAAACAAATTAGAAGTTGTTTGAGTAGTGGTTGATTTAATTCCAAACATAAAATGCAAGTATTCATATGAATTGAATCCCAGCTCAATATCTTTTTTGAAAATTGAAAAGTGAATTCAAATATGCATGAAGAAAAAAAAAGAATATGGAAATTTTGAATCCATAAAAATAAAGACAAAAACAAATTGAGTGCATTCACATTTCAAATTCCAATCACTAAAGAGGATTCTAAGTATATGGCAAATTGTTTTCATACTTGTGGAATTTCATCCCTCTTGCTTTTACAATTTCTAAGAAAATCAAATTTCATACTTAAAGGTTAAGTAAGTTTCTTTGAGTCTTAAAAGTGTTTTTCTTGTTTATCTTGTTTAAGTTTTGTCATCATCTAAATTCCATGTTGGTTTTAGCTTTCTTTCTTTCAACTTTTCTTGCTTGTCTTTAAATTCTCTTAAAGTTTTGTTAGGGATTCTTTGCATGAGCAAGTGATAAGAGATTTGATCTCTTTCACTTAAAGTGTTGCTACTAAGTGTAGACCCTTTGGCGTTTTTGAAAACCTTTATTGAGTGATTCTACCATTTTTTTCCATCCTTTACTAAGTAGTCGAGTGATACACGTGAGTGACTGCATTATTTGTTGTTAAAAACTAATTGTTTAATTTTTGTTATGCACAAATATGCATATTTATCTTCAGGGGAATCTTCCAAACCACAATCTCCTCAAAAGGCATGTCTTTTGGGGGGGCTTGAGGATACCAAGAAGAGCTTGGCCCACAAGGAAGAGGAAATGCGACAACTAATGGAAAAGATGCAAAGGCTAGATGATACATAAGCGAGATAAAACTGCGAGAGGAGATGGGAGCCTATAAGAGATACAAGACATTACATGCAATATGGAAGTCAAGAAGAAGAGGATTGGAGAGTGCAAAATTATGAAGCTAGGCGCCATTATCAACAACCAAAGAAGACCCTACCTTTTGTAAAATTACCTAGTTTTAATGGGGATAATGACCCAAATGTATTTCTAGGATGGGAAGGTAAGGTAGAACAAACTTTTAATGTGTATGAGATTGAAAAGGACCAAAAGGTTAAGTTAGCTTTCGTAGAATTTGAGGACTGTGCCATGCAATGGTGGCATCAAACTGTAATGGACATTGGGCTAAACAATAGGTCAATCGTGGTCCTTTAGAGTGATTTAAAGTTATGCATGCGCGCGGTTTGTTCCTCCTCACTATAGGAAGGAACTCTTGTTGAAGCTCCAACAACTTCATCAAGGATCTATGAGTGTAGACGAGTATTCCAAAGATTTAGAAGTAACTTTGACTAAATTAATATGCATGAAAGTGAAGAATCAAAGATTTTTAGATTTGTAAGTGGATTACAGAGAGAAATATAAGATGTTGTAGAATTATATGAGTATACTTCTTTGAAAAAATTGGTTCACCTAGCCATCAAGGTTGACTCACAAGTTTTGAAGAGAAATTCTTTTAAAAATACTCATAATGATGACTTTTACAAATCAACTTGGAAGGACAAACACAAATTTCAAAACCAAGACTCTCCTTCCAATATCTCAAAAGAAACCACCCCACATCATAAAAATTATAAAGACAAAGCTTCTACTCCTAAATCACCCACCAAAACCTCAAGTCAAAAAATGCTTTAAATGTCTAGGTTTTGGGCACACCGTTGCTAATTGCCCAAGTAAAAGAACAATGATGGTTAAAGGGGGATAGTTGTGAGTGACCATAGTTCCCAATCATCTAAAGCTAGCTTCCCATCCTCTTAAAAAACCCCAAGTGAGGACGAGTGTGAAATACCAAGTGAAGGTGATTTGTTAGTAGTAAGGCGCATGTTAGGGCAACTTCAAAAATCTTTTGATGAAAGTCAAAGGGAAAATATTTTCCATACCAGTGCCTTATTAATAACAAATTATGTTCCTTGATAATTGATGGGGATAGTTGTACAAATGTGGCAAGTACAAGGGAGGTGGAGAAACTTGGATTACCCACCATTTCTCATGCACAACCCTACAAATTGTAATGGCTAAGTGAAGAGGGTAAAATAATTATCAATAAACAAGTCCTCATATCTTTCTCAATTGGCAAATATAAAGATGAGGTGTTATGTGATGTTGTACCCATGGAAGCAACTCATATTCTTTTAGGAAAGCCATGGCAATATGGTAGGAAAACTTTACATGATGACCTAACTAACAAGATTTCTTTTCACTTCCAAGACCATAAGATCATATTGAAACCTCTATCTCCAAAATAGGTAAATAAAGACCAAATAAAAATGAAACAAAATAGAAAATCTGAAAAAGATGACGAAAATAGCAAAATGCGACTCACCGCCTCACCAAACGTGGTCAAAACCATAATATTGATCTATCCAAAAATAAATATTGTTGGCTCACTTCAGTACTCTCCTTCCTTCTCTTGTTTATCTAGTCAACTTTAATTACATGCAACATTTGTTAGAGAAATATGGGAATATTTTTCGAAATCCTTCTAAATGTTTACACCTTATAAGAAGTTTTTCACACCAAATTTCCTTTGATCCTACACATTCTCTACAAACATTACATGTTACTAGAACCATTCAACCAAAACTTCTAAAATAATGAACATAAGTTTTCTTCACAACTCACATATAAATCAAGTGAACAAACTATGTTATTTGCAGAAGTTCTAAATTCGAGATCGAATTCTTTCCAACTTGGAGGGCATGATACAAACCATCTCGACAAATAGATGACTAAGGACACAACAAACACTTCACAATTAAGTCAATCATCTCAGCATCCAAGACAAGGTCCAACCAAACTTCAGAAGAACCTCAGTAGAGGAAGAACTGGACATAAGCAAGAGTATCAAATGTTCTATCTTCTTGTCTTTTTAAAGACAAGTTTATATAAATAAATTGGGTTCACTTTGGGGGTACAAATAGAAGAATAAGCTAGAGTAGGGTTCACTTAACATAAATTGGGGTGTACTTGGCATAAATTGGGCTTGTGCCAAGCCCACCTTTCATGATAAGTGCTTTTAGGTTTAGAATTTCTTTGACATACCTTCTAGAATCTCAAGGATGTGAGGAATGCCTTGAAAGATTAGAAGCTAATAATGTTTCTTGAAATGTCTAGGAAAATTTATCCAGATCTTGTAAAGGTATTCTACACAAATCTACTTATTGATGGTGAGAACTTGTATTCACATGTCAAAGGGGTAGATATGGAGATCACTTCTACTATTTGGACTGCTGTCACGGGTCTAAAATAATACACTTGGTTAAGGATCAACAAAAGAAACATAGGTATGGTGGAAGGCTTCAACAAGATGCAATATTATGTGAGTTGCCTAAAAAATCTTCACTTGAAAGTGAAGGATTTTTCTATAGGCGGCTTAAAACTGAATGAGAGGAACATTACTTTCATTGTCTCATGGATGTTGACTCCAAGGGGGAGTAACCATTATGTCCTCATTGAAGAAGACCTTGTTCTAATCTGCTGCATAATGAAGAACATCAAGGTCAATTGGATTCATGTCTTCAAGGAGCATATGCAAAAATTTACGAGGTTAAGTGATTATCATTTCCCTTATGTTGTTCTTATATATAAATTTCTTCAATATTTTGAAGTTGATCTCGAGGAAGAATTATCTAAGGTGGTGAAGCCATCCCTTGAAATTAATAATGAATCTCTTAAAAATTGGTATTCTACAACGTTGGCAACAAATGGGTGAGTAAAGATGAAGAACATGTTGGTCCTTCTTCTAAAGACCAAGCTGGAGCAGATGAGGAACACCAAGTTGCCCCAAATACTGAAAATGCTAAAGCAGATGATGAACACCAAGCTGAACAAGATGATCAAGGCACTGAGAATCCAAATGAACAAGTTGCTAGTGAAACCTATGGAGCTGGTCCTAGTGCTGCAAATGCAGATGAATATGCTATGCATGCACTTGTGGGCTATGAGCCACCCATAGATTGTGGGATTCCAATGTCACCATTTGAAAGGTTGAAAATCAACTGCTTGGATAACATGGTCAATAATCAAAGGAACCACTATGAGTTTTATGTTGCTAGGTTCCAGCACCTTGATGAACAAATTGAAGTTGTGCAGACCCAACGCTTTGAGTATGGCAAGGATGATTGAGTGTTAAAAGTATCAATTTCTATTATTTTTTTATGATGTTGAACTATTTCTTTTCATTATGGTTCTATTGTTTTTCTTTTTCTGTTCTATGTTTATGTATCCATCAATTCTCTTAGTTTATTTGTGAAGACAAATAGAAAGAGAAATTAGTGGTTTCTTGGTTGTAATTTATGCTACTCTATGGTGTTTTAATTTTGATTAATTTGTTGTTGTCATACTCTGAGACACACTAATTTGCACATTGATTCAGTTGCACATGCTGCTGTCAAAACTGGTTTTGTGTGTGCCTTATGAAATTGTTTTAAAACCTGCTACTACACATGCTTTTTATGTGTACAAATTATGTTTTGCAGGACCTCTCAAGTTCAAAAACTACAACACAAACAAACCAAGAGTTTGTCTTCATCAAATAGGGGAGATTGTTGAGCAAGATGCCTTGATGCCTCCAAATTTGTGTGAAAAGCTTGAAGACTCTGTTGATGTGTATGTGTGTTGTCTAGTAGTTTTTAACTTATTAATTCATTTCTTGAAATGATCCAAGCTCATTTGATCTTTATCTCTCTTGAAATAAGTGTTTTTTTAGAATCTGAGAAATTTTTATTCAGTTGTTATCAACCAATTGAAAAAGTTGTTACTCAAGAGTTTGAAGCTAAGGCAAGTTTTTCAACCTGTTGAATTGTCAAAACAACTTGTTTAACACATGGTGATTTTCAAAATGATTTGGAAAAGATGTGTTTATTTTGTCTTTGTTGTCAAACAAAAAAAATCGGTTATTTCAATAAAACAACTTATTGTTTTTATGAAAACCTTAACACGAAAATTATTTCAATCAATTGTTTTTTTAAAACAACCTGTTGTTTTCATAACAAAATTCTACTAAGTGATTTGAATTGGTTTTAATGATTCCAACTGTTTCTGGTTTTTGATCTAATAGCTTTGACAACTTGATTGGTTTTATATAAAGTCTATTTGATATTCTTTTCAAGACTCTAAGAAAGAGAGATTGCTAAAAAGGTTTTTCAAGAATTCAAGAGCTTTGGATCATCTCAAGTATGTGGAATAGGATTGTGTTTTGTATACTTCTGAACTATAAACTTTATAATATCCAGGTGTATTCTATTCTCTTCTCCTTGACCATTGTATTTCTGTGTGTTCTTGTATAAGACAGTTTCAGAAAAGTGTTTCTGAAAACTGTGGTGTTGTCAAAGAGTGGTGTGTGTTCTTGAGGGGTTCAAGATCATCACTCTTGGTGTGTATTTGTAATATAGGTTTGATTATATAGTGAATTCTCAATGGTTAGCTGAGGACTGGATGTAGCTCTTAGTTAAGAATGAAACAATATAAACCTCTTGTGTAATTCTCTCTATCTTTACTCTTATAAACTGTTTTAACTTGGTTTCATATTCTTTTGATAGTTGTTTCGTGAAAATAACAGGTTGATTTTCTATAAATAACATTAAAACATAATTTTTATTGAGTTGAACAAAACATTAATTGGTTGATTTTTAGAACTTTTCACTCTACTTCCAAACTTTGCAAATACTTCTAAACTATAAACTTTGTAATACCCAATTGTATTCTATTCTCTTCTCCTTGACCATTGTATATCTGTGTCTTCTTGTATAAGACAGTTTCAGAAAGTGTTGCCAAAAAGTGGCGTGTGTTCTTGAGGGGTTCAAGATCATCACTCTTGATGTGTGTTTTGTAATCTAGATTTGATTACATAGTGAATTTTCAACGGTTAGCTGAGAACTAGATGTAGCTCTTAGTTAAAAGTGAACCAGTATAAACCTCTTGTGTAATTCTCTCTATCTTTATTCTTATAAACTATATTAACTTGGTTTCATATTCTTTTGGTATAAACAACCAGTTGTTTCATGAAAATAACAGGTTGATTTTCTAGAAATAACATTAAAACAAAAATTTTATTGAGTTGAACAGAAAATCAATTGGTTGATTTTTCAGGACTTTTCTCTTCTCCTTTATCATTGAAAATTTTAGCCTACACTTGCTAAGATAAGATATACATTTCATTTCTTTGTAATTTGCATTTGAATTTGAGGATAACTTGTCTTATGTCTAGCACTTGTAGAGATGCTTAAGAGATATACAAAGTTAAGAGTATTTTTTACAATATGAGTGTGTAAAGAGAAATATTCTTAGAGTTTTATCTTAATTTTTAGAAGTCAATCAATTACTTATCTTTGAAGAAACATAAAACATCTTTTATAAGTTGTGCATCATCATTCTTCTACTCCTAAATGTTCTTATAATTTTTTATTTTGTTTTATTCACTTGGTCATATGTCACTTGTTCCTATAATTGATGAAGATTTTTATTCTATTGTTGTTCTCATTCTAATAGATGAATATATACCTATGTGTATATGGAGCTTTTTAAGCATCCAATCATGAATTTACTAAGGATAAAGAAAATAAGTGGTGGAAAGGAAGATTGAAGGTACCAAAGTGTAGGATGAAACTTTGGAGAAAAGCACATAGTAGGAGGAGGAAATAGGAAGAGAAGTTGTAAACAATACTTTAAGAATTTATTATTTGCTTACTATACTAATTAGGAATGAGAACGGGTGAATGTAGGTTTAACTATTTCATCCCTATTTTCAAATTCATCAACATCCTAATTTAATAAATACAATTTCTTTTATCTCATCTCATCCCAATCCCATTAGAGAACGAGTAAATTCATATTCACGCTCGCATCAATTCCCTTATTGTTCTAATTATTAATTAAATAAATTTTTATAAAAAATAAAAATCACATAAAAGGATTTAAGAAAAAAGTTATAGTTATATAATATCAAATAATAAATTGAATAAATATATAATAATTATAAAAAGTAAAAATAATCAAATATATTTAAAATTAAGTTACAAAATATCTAAAGGCATTTTTAAACAGAAAGGGGAATGGCAATGGAATATTTAGACAAATGTAAATATGTTCTTACTCATATCTATATCCAATTTTTAAAAAAAATCAAGTATTAGTAGTACAGATAATCAATGCAAAATTCTCCTCAAAATTAGGTTTTGACAATACCCACCACAAAGACATGTTAATACTAGTTCACTCTAAGTCCTACTAAAGATGTAAATTAATATAAATGTTATTATAAAATGAGTTAGGAGAGAAACTGGGGTTGAAACGTAGTTAGGTTGGACCTAACCCAGGCCTTGTACCGCGGTCAAAAGAAAATGAGGAGCGTAGATGTTGGAAAGGGACAGTCCATGAGGAACAGTTTAACACAAAATCATAACGACAGCACATGCTGACACTACTAAAGAAGAAAAAGGCTTTGGAGCACTAAGTGACCCCAATCGATTATTATGTCGTTTAGAGTCTGCATACCGACCACCACTAGGTCCAGGATCGCAAACACTTACTCTGCAAATCTACAAATCATTATTATCTTAGAATTCACTGTTAAGTTTGATGTTGGTAAAAATTTATACCATTACAAACAAAATCTTAAATTGTTTAAGCACAACCATGAAACATGGCCATAATTCTCACTTTTCTCCTTAACTTTCTTTCTTTCTTTATACAATTATAACCAAATTTTTTTAGGGAGGGAATTATGTGAATGGATTCTGGGGTCAAAAGCAAACCTACCCATTCCAACTTAATAATCATGAAAATATTCTCATCATAATAATTTTGCCTCGTTTTTCAGGGATACAAGCAAATGTTCACTACAGAAGCTAGCAAACAGTTCGCCCATAACATATAGAGGCAATGTAGAGATTCTTGGCCCATTTTTCCTGCAAAAACATCAAAATATATATTAATACCTAGCCGGGGGGGAATCCTAGAAATCAACAGGAGAAACACATCACAAATCCTATGGAATTTTTTTGTATTATTTTGATATGCTCTTCTCTAGGTTCAGATCTTTCTCAACAAAGACTATCAGTACTCTCCAGATCCTAAAAAATTAATATTCTCCAATTTAAAAAATTGAAAGACCGAAAAACTTTAAGATAACCAAAAAGGAATAACAGCAATGTCACACCATAGAACACTGCCAAAATTTGTATTACCTTCTTTATCACGAAAAAGAACAGGATTCACACATCACTGTAATTTAAGATATTTTTATTCGTTTCCAATGCTGGATCTGATTTAACCATATTCTCAATTAAGATTGTCCAATTAAATTAACAAATAATCAACCAAAAATGGATTCGCAAAGACCAACATGCATACTAAAACTGCACAACATCCCAAACATAAAATTGATAGAACTGGAAATACCTTAACATGGGTACTAGGAAAAGCAGATGTACGAAGCGTCTCCTGAGTTTCATCAAGCAATTTGCGTTTTGGTATGCTCAGTATGAAGGCTGCCTGATCACTAGTAGCAGCCATAGAAGTAATCCGATAACCATTCTCCCATCTACGATGGATTCCTTCACTTGGATACAAAAAGTCAATCTCCACAACCTTGCATCACCAAACAAAAAACAAATTCAACAATTGGGGTTTAAAAAATTCATACATAACTGAATGGTTACCGGATTTTGATAACTGAAAATTAGTGGTGAAAAGATTTAGATACCTGATCAGAATACCCAGAATTCCTGGACATAACAACACCCCAGCGACTGCCAGCAGTAGTCATCGAGGTAACATGGAATCCTTCTTTCCACTTCTTGTTTATCCATTTGAAAGGAAATGATTCGCTGACTTTGTAGGACTGCTGTGTGTAAGGAGTTCCTATAAAGCAAGAATTCAAACGAGATAACAAATAGAAAGTCATTTATTTTGAAGAACGGTTGGTGTTTCTTTCATTCCATAAATTAAACGAGGTAAAAGAAAAGCAACTCTCATGTAAAATAATTTAAAAGCTTCTTTTGTCAGCTTCTATAACTTAAGTTGTATGCACAAAGAGTTCATTTTCATTACTAAGCAATTCAATTGCATATAGCTTAAAAAAAGACTGAACAAGTGGGATGAAAACCACCATGCGAACAAGGAGAGAATCAATGTTTTCTATAATGCAATACAAGGTGAAGTTTAAATTGATATTAAAAATAACACATTGCAGTAAAATGCAGTCTTGCAAGTTAATATTAATCGAGACACAATAATTGGCATGAAACCACCATGCAAACAAAGAACACGATAACTTCAGATCAATTATGCATAAAAGCTTGTAAAAACGGACATAAAATATTTTAAATTCAGAAATGCGTGCCAAAGGTTATGGAGGCCAAGCTGGCCACGAAAAATAAAAAATGGCAAGGTATGAAGATTTGGTTCAGGCTTATCAAGGTAAATTAATCGATAGTTTATGAAGGAGGAGTCAGTTATAAAACTTTATAAACCTTTTGACATGACAACCAAGGAACTCCCATTAACTGCACCGGCGATTGAACTGATATAGTAATTTTTCTCCCATTGCTCCATTATCCAATCCTAAAAGAACAAAATACCAGCAGTTCAGCATAAAGAGATCAATTATTTAACTCAATACATATTTATATTTAAAAACTAAAATATATAAATCAAGAAAAAACACACCTTGTGCAGGAAGGCCAGTGATAACTCATAAACTTGTGAAGAAAAACCTGTTCCTGCATCCATGATTAGAGCCCACAAATTTGCTGAAGAGGCCACACAGCTTATATACAACCCATCCTCAATACCCTTGTCGACATGTTGTCGGAGCCTAGTGTCTGCAACATTATAGTGATATCTACAACCAAAGAAAATGTTATTTAAGAAATGAATATTACAATGCGTATGCTGGGCAATCTATCTAGTATCTAAAAACAATTACTGCTTTCATGGCAGTGGCATGCAATAAGTATAAAAGCATCAACACAAAATCAAGTAATAAGTAGATTTATTTAAAGAATTAAAGAATCCTAAAATGGTGAATATAACTGGGGGTAAGCAGTAACAAATCCGGTAGTTCGAAAATAAGTAAATTCATTTAAAGAATTAAAGGTTCCTAAAATTCTAAATTGTACTGGGGGATAGGGGAGTAGTAACAGAATCATATTTACTGCTTTTGTGGCAGTGGCATGCAATAAGTATAAAAGCAATATAGACAGAAAAAATCCATAAACCCAAAATCAAGTAATAAGTAGATTTACTTAAAGATTTTAAGGTTCCTAAAATTGTAAATAATACAACCGGGGGTAAGTAGTAACAAATCAGGTAGTTTGAAAATATGTTTCATCTGAAGGATTAAAGGTTCCTAAAATTCTAAATTGTACTGGGGATAGGGTAGTAGTAACAGAATCATATTTACTTGAGATCATGAAACTCAGGTGAAATTTTTTGAAGGTTTTTTTAATTTACAAAATTTCCTTCAGACTTGTTCTTAAACACAAGATTATTGAGCTTTCCTAAAAGAAGTCAGGTTGGACCTTTGTGCTGTCATGGAAATGATTCCTCAGTGTGCTCTTGTATTTATTTGCATTCACCTTCTGAGGCCATAGGCCAACTAGGCAATATTGTTTCCTTCTATAGCTAGGTTAAAAAGGATGGCTAGTTTCATGATGAAGGAAACACTATTAAGAACAATAGCCAGACAAAGGATAATGTAATAACTACCTCTGCTTCATGGGACGACGTGCATTATACACTGATATCCATTGAGTAGCAGGACTCCCCAATCGCACTTTCTTCTTAGGTTGTTCATCTTCTTCCAGATTTATAAGCATCCTACCTCTTTTTTGACCAACCTATTTACACAAGAGGTTTAGCATTCGTAAACACACTTCAATCAATAAAAATAGATAATATTATATTAACCCATAAAAAGAAATATCAAAACAGCCACCTTTAAAGCTCCATCTATTCTGATAGGTCTCAATGGAGTGCATGGCTCAATCAAGCTTTCAAAAAATGATATAAGCTTGGAATAATTTGGCTCCTCATCAAATCTCATATTAGTAACAGCTTCAAGAAACTGCTTAAATGGAGCAGGACAGAAGCAACACATCAACTCCGGGGAAGTGGCCATCTTTTTCTTACAAACAAGAAAGCTTTTGTTGTCACCCTGTACATTTGGTCAATAGAAAGAAATCATATCATATAAAACGAAACCTCTAAGAATCAAGAATCAACATAAAACAATATACTAAGAACAGCACCTGATAACCCTGCCAAGGTAATCTCCCTTTTATGAGAAATATTAGTGTGTATGCCAGAGACTCAAGATCATCCCTTCGACTTCCAGTCCTGCCCAAATGTGCATGCACACTAGCATACCTTATCGTTCCCCTGCACAAATAGGCATATTATAAATATGTAAAAACAAAATATAGCATGAAAACAAAGGCATGAGACGCATAACATTTACAAACCTGAATATATCAGGTCTCTGGTCATAATCAACATGTAGACCAGATGATGCATCCTTCCATCTAGAAGCTGAAGAAAATGCATGGTATGGACATTGATGAGCCATGAAAATATCAAGTAACTCCAAACAACTAAAAACTAGAGGGGAAACAGATAGTCCAAAACAAAGGAAACAACAACAGGTTTGAAAGCACAATATACCTAGACCAAGATCAATAAGATATAGTTTCTTATCATCAGCAGATCCGGGTTGGCCCAGCAGAAAGTTTTCTGGTTTCACATCTCCATGCACAAACCTGATTCCATGGAATGAGTTCCATTAGAATAAAAATCATTAGTCATGACAAAGACAAAATAAATGAGAATCTTAGGATAGACAGGACTGAAAAAACTATCACACGCATTTACCCTTTCAAGTGGAGCTTCTCCAGAATTGATATAGCCTCTACGGCAATGCACGCAGCCATACTAGGTGACATTCTGTTAAGGAAAAAAAACGTTAATGGGCAAAAATGTGAGAAGCGTTTAAATAAATTGGCTATTAAAAGGGAGAGTCCAAATCTTACGATTGGCCAAGAGAATTCCATACATCCCAAAGACTGGGCCCAAGCATGTCCATAACCTGAAATAAATTGTTTTACTTTAGACAATAAAGAGCAAAACAATATGTGCTGATACAGGAAACTGCAAACTATATCTCACCAAAATGTAGAAATCTCCGTGACGGCCCTTGTAATGAACCCAGGGAATTCCATAACAGCCATTCAAAGTACTTTTCAATGTCAAAAATATAAAAGTGAGAATTACATAGTAGCATTAGAACAAATGAAGCTAAAAAATATATTTTCTTCATAATCATGTTCAAATATAAAGGAAAGATTACCCACCTGTAAACTTGCCACTCATAAGGAGGCCCATAATTGCAACCTTTACTGTTTCTGTGCTCAAACTTAAGTGCAACCTGTAAAGAAGGTTAAAATATAGAAAAAAAAAATGTCGCATTCAGCATATGCTCACTAACTTCATTGATCCTTAAAGAGATTGAAATCCCGAGTAATACCTCAACTGCGTCAGGACCTGTTCGATCAGAGCCACCACTTAACTTTCGACCAACATAAACTTGACCAAAACCACCCTTACCCAATTTCCTTTCTATCTTATATACAGGAGAGTTACCAACTTGTACCTGCAATCAATGAGAAAGTATTCACCTCAAATAAGGTAACAGGGTACTGCCAAATCTTTATTAACTAAAAAGAATAATTACAATGCAGTCAGGAATAAGTGGGAAACATAATAAACATTAAACTAAAAGAAAATATCTATTACAAACTCAATTTTTTTCCTGAACGGCCGAAATTAACATTAATTCAACACATCAACAGACACAAAAAAAAAGACAAGAAATGCAATAAATATTGTAATATAACCATTATATCCAGTCCCAGCATACTAGTTAAAAGTAAAGATGATAGCAGTTGTAATTATTCTTACTGAAAATAGCACCATCTCGTCATTAAAACAAAATAATAATTGGAAAAGGAAATAATGCAATCTAAGAGAAGTAACATGCAACTCGGGTATACCCTTTCCGGGACAGGAGTTGTGCTGGGTTCTTCCTCAGCTACAGCCACCTTATCTGCACTTCCACCCTCCATCGCAATGTTATTATTGGCCACTACCTCTACGTGATTGTAAACTGGTTCTGGAGCCCCTAAAGCAACAGGTTCTGGTAACACTTCACAAGGTTCAGGGTCCAGATCAATCAATCTTGCTCCGCGGCCTCTACCAGCTGCAGTTCGCCTTGTGGGTACAGCTGGTGAAGGCCCTTTGCCTACAGCTGTGGCATTACCACCTCTTCCTCTTCCACCTCCAACTCTCCTCCTAGTTCGATTCTGAGCAGGTTGTGCCCAATTCTCTCCTTGATCAATAGGTAGTGGACCAGGCTGAAGATCTCCAAGCCGTTTCGACCTTCTAGCTCCACTTCTCAACTCTGGCATCCTCTCCCCATTCAAATCATAGCCCACTTGAGTAGCTCCCAAAGAATGGCAGAATTATCTGCAATGACAAAATCAAAGCAAACAGACAAATGAGTTGAAAGCATTCACTGGGAAACGTTTTCAGCAACAAGAACATAACCTCCTCATGATCAACTGAAAAATTTTAAAGACGAGAAAATATCTAAGGAACCAGCCTCAGTCAGCCATCAGATAACAACATAAAGAAAGTAGCGTACTGAAAAAGCAGTAGATACCAAGAAAAAAAAGATTCCATTTTCAGCAAAATATACTCCACAACCAAAAGAATGTCCCTAAAAGCATAAAAAGAAACCCGTCACTTTATGCATTCCAAATTCAACGTTCACTTCTTATATCATCATTGTCAGTCAATATCTTAAACTATTTCACAGAAAACCAAGAACACAAAAGAATAAAAAACATAAAACACACACAAGTTCTTATCCTAATCTCCATAACCCAAACAGATTACACAAATTCCAACAAACTCCCCAGATTGCTTCATCCGAAACGCCGCCACCACTAAAAACAAAAAAGTGCAAACCAGATTGAACACTCAAGGAGCAAAACCAGCAAATCTTCAATCCGATCATTCAAAAATCATAAATATTTAAAAAAAAAACACAAAAAAATAAAAAAAAAATAAAATACCACAACCGTCACCGCACACAGTCACCGGCAACATCTATCTCAAACCGATTCACAGAAAAAAAGTCCACATATTAAAAAAAAACCATAGATATTCAAAACTCCTGAGAAAAAGAAAAGCAAACAAACCAGACAGATCGATCCGGCGAGCTGCGAAAATGGAAGGATCGGGGAGCGATTCGCGTAGGGGCGAAAAGCGAGGGCGATCGAAGTGAAGATCGTGAAGGAAGGAGTGAGGAAAGGACGGAAAATGCGTAATGGTGGAAGAGGAAAAGGTGGAGGAGGCTTTGAAAGAGTGAGCGGAAGGAAACTAAGGCGAAAGCATCGTGATGGAGAAATTTAGGGTTCAAAAGGAGGAAGAAGAAGAAGAAGATGAAAGAACGGTTCGTGAGAGTATATTAGGTGGATGAAGATATGGGTTACCCTCTTTCGGTTTTTGTTATCTCTGCTTCTCTTTTCTTTTTCTTTTTATTTCTTTTGAAAGAGAGAATGCGGTAATGGTGAGTTTATTGTTGTTGGTTGTGTACGTGTGGGTTTGTGTGAGAAAAACTGTTTCTTTTGTGTTTTATTTATACACCATGCAATGCAAGTGTGCCCTCCTTCGCACCAAAACCCTATTACAACATTTTTTTTATTTTTTCTATTTTCAATTATCCCTTTCTTTCTTTTTTCTTTCTTAAAATATCAAATATATTCGCTTCATGTAAATTGTAATGCATATTTTTTTTATTTTTAAATTATTTTGTTTGACTTTTCATCGTACTGCAGATAAAAAGACTGATAATTGGGCGATTCACTTCACATGTATACCTACAGAAAACGGTATTACAATAATTACATTATTATGTGGGGTTTTATTTAATTCTGAACTTTACTCAGTTAATTAATCTGTTTCTTCTTTTAACTTTTTATCTTAATTGCCCCTGCATTATTATCACTTCATTTATTTATTCAAAAATAAAAATAAAAAGGGGAAGTTGGGTTGGGCTCAGATTGTGTGAGAATTGTCTTTATTTTCTTTTTGCTACTAGATTTTCCATTTATTTTGGTGTACTTTATTTTACAAAATTATAAAATACCATCTGGGGTAATATATATATAATAATAATTTAAAAGTATTCACTCGTTAGAGACTACCGTTATGAATGATACTTGTTTTGGATGAATAATAACGTTACGATTTACTGCATATCAATATATTTATCTGTTTATTTGTATAGTAAAATATATATTTTTAGTACAAGTTATTTGGAAGTTTTGTAATCATGGATTAAAATTAAATTTTTATAACAAAATCAATGGATGTGCTTGAACTTAATTATTTTAATTTGTATTTAATAAATAATTAAACAGATGACATTAATTATTTATATTTTGATAATTAATATTAGTTTTAATGATTTTAAGTATATCTTTTATTCATTACATACTTTTCTTTTGAATTAATAATAAATTATTGTATATATACACAAACGTATCAGTTTACGCTATCGTTTAATTCAATTTTATTCAAATCATAAATAATGTTTAATCATATTTGCAGGATTATGTTTATTCACAAATTAGTTTTGTAACTGCTAAATGGTGATTTGACAATTTTATATGATGTTTATAGGTTTAAAAATAAATTTATTTTTTATGTAAAAAATACTTTAACTATTTGAAACTAAAAATGATATATATCCGACTTTTTTTTAAATTTGTAATATTTTTAAAATAAAAATTAATCTTCTAATGATGCCGTTACAATTATAATTATAACAATACCTAAGATTAAAAACTATTCATCCTTGAAGTGTATACCTCTATTTATTATTTAAATTATATTTTTCTTTTAAATACAGAGCGATAGAGCATGTCTCTTTCCCTAACAATATATTATATCTATAGATTCAAATTTAAATTTTATAATGGCTCGTTAATTGAGTTTAACTAAACTTAATATTATTATTATTACCAAGAAGTTAAACTTAACGCATTCTCACAGAATAGAATAAAAATAATTTTTAAAATTAAGGTTGTTTTAAAAATATATATTAAATTAAATAAATAAATAAATTAGAAATAAATAAAAATAAGAAAATATTAATATATACCTATATATAAAGGAGATTTCCCATTATAACTATTTTGGTGTACACAAATTTTATCTGATTCTACCTTTATTTAATATATCTCATTTTATTAATACAATGGAGTATTTTGTCATTTTATATGAATTACTTAAAAAATAAAATTATTTTTTAATTTTTAAAATTAATATTAATGTACAATTTTTATATCATTTTTCACTCTTTCCTTAGTTCCTTATTTTAAAGTAACAAAGAGAGCATACTCTCACACATCTCCACATCAAATCTCACACCTCCACTTTCAATCACTTTCGGCATTCAATTTTTTTTTTTTTAATTTTGACTCATCCAAAATTATTTATATATATATATATATTACATTTCTATCATCGTGAAAATTGAATAAAAATGTTGATACACATTGTGCCCACTAGTAATTAATAATGAAAATTTTTTATTTAAAAAATAAATTTAATTATTTTAACACACAGATCTATCATGTTTATTTTGATGAAACTTCTATCTTACTTAAGTAGGAAACAAATTTGAAAAAAAAAAATCATAGTTAATATTGATGTAAATTTAGTATATATTAATTTGAGAATTTATTATATTTGAACGTATTTGATGACATATTTGTGTATATTTGGAAAATTAATTTAAAATTTATTAAGCATTGAAATTAGAAATCTAACAATATTTATATTTAAAAAATTATATTTATATTTATAGAATTTATTTTTCTAAGAATATTTATATTTAATTTAGAGTTCCAAGATTCAGGTTACTATTAAAAAAAAGGATATATTGATGAATTAAATATTATATATGTTCACGTTGCATACCTGTTATGGACGAATACATGGCATAGTATGAGTCTGTATTATACTCATTTCTAGTTTATATGTTAAAGGAAGAGCGAGTGAACGTGATATTCCATTATTGATGTTATAGTACGAATGTGCAAGAGACACAATTGGCTTCATAGTAGAAACATCCTTTTGAGGTAATTTATTACTTATAGTAACTTTAATTCTTGCTTTGAGGATTTGTACTAACACGTGTTCTTAGAGTGAGTATAAAGGATACGTAGAGAGAGCATTACAATCTTGTAGAGGATGATTCACTGTAGCTACATTCACTCCATGATAAAGAACTCAAATTGCATTGTAACTAGACCATCAAGTAATTGAAGAGGAATATATGGAAATGATACTTATTTATCTAGTGGTTTTAATTACTTTCAATATATTCTTTTTTATGTAATTATTGTAGTTATTTAATAGTTATTTTATTTGTCCAGTGACATATTTCACTTATTTTAGTCATTTCATCATGTAATTGTTTAATTTTTTACTCGTAAATGCAAGTGATATATATAAATTTTCAAAAATAGTAACTTTAATAATAATATGAATATACACTTTGTTTTTTTTATCAAATTCAATAACCTACGAGACCATGTTTAATTCTTTATTATTGTGAAAGATTGTCATCCAACCAACATAAAATGATGACCATGACTTAGTCTATACATAACAATGAATACAATAATTCAATTCTCCTCACAATAATCATAAACATTTGAATAAGTAATTAAGTTTATGTTTTGATTAACAAAATGTCAACATATAGTACACAATATTTAAACATAATGTGTATCATGCACATGTGATACAATGTAAACTAACATTTGTGGGAAGTTTACTTCATAATGAAAATATCATCATGTTTTGCTTCAATAATGAAAAAACACATAAACATTACATTCGCCTATGTTGATTTCATTTACTAAAGCAAAATCTCAACCATTGTTAAGAACGAAGATTTGTAAAGAGAAAGATGTTTCAAAGTGCAAACAAGTGTTGCAATGTATTAAAGACTCATATCAGAACATTCCAAATTGAGTGTCTAATATAAAGAAGAAAATGAATAGTGCTGAAAAAGAAATATTTGAGTCTAGAAATGTTCAAAGCCTCAACGATCAAGTTCATTCAGATAAAGAAATAATTTGAAGAGCAAATATATGTTCAAATACGTGGAGATTACAATAAAGCTAATATTTCCATTTTGAGTCTTTACTTCATTGGAGAAGAACAACATGGCAAATTTATACACTTGATCAAGTTAAGAAGATTAAAGCTACAACATTCACCTTAGAAGAATATGAAGAAAAAAAATTGAAATACTCAAATATTCAAGAAGCGAAAGAATCAATTAAAGCAAAAGCTTCTATTTCAAGTGTTTAATAGCTATGCGAAGAAAAAAGATACACGAAGGTTCAATAGTCATTTTATCTATAAGCTATATACAGACCTTGAAGATGAAGCATACACCAAGAACGAGAATATGAAGTGTACAAAAATGTCATTATCAAGTGATATATTCTTATGTGAGAAAGTAGTGCTTATACAATTTGCACATGTTATAGTAGAGCATCTAGAAATTTGGGTTGCGTGTTTAACCATTGTAAATCAATCACTCTGTAAAGTATATCTAGTAAGTTTTCATTGTTCTCTTTATAGAGAGTGTTTCTCATATATGTGAAAGGTATTGATCTTAACGAGAGATGGGATTGGTGTACCTAGACAGGTTTAAGAATACTTGTTATCTAGAGAAGTTTTGAATACTCGTGTTATATGGAGAGGTGTCGAATACTCATGTTACCTAGAGGGGTGTTGAATACTCGTGTTGCATGTAAAGGTGTTGAATACTTGTGTTAGTAAAGGCTCTTAAGCCGGTTGCTTAAGGGGATTGTATGTATCCCTTCTTGTTAGGTGAACCGGTATAAATTTGTGTTTACTTCTCTCTAGTCAATACTCTCTTAGATGTTGCATTTGTTATTTTTTATTTTTTTATTTGATTTCAGACTCCATTCACCCCGCTTCTGGAGCCAATTTGCACCTTCATTCATCTCTTTCACAACCTAACAATACATATGTCTTCCTCTCTTGTTACATGTTTGCTATATCAAACCTCCATGTGAAAATGATGCCAAATCTAAGCTTAAATGTTACCCTCACATGCCCATTCAAGTAGGTAGTCTCACATACCAAATACCTAAACAAATACATTACAAATCAAGATATGCCACTTGTCAAATTTTGTACACAATTAATGACATATTTTACTTACCTAGTATGTTGTAATCACAACAATCACCTTTATCTAATTATTATTTACTTACAATTCATTATATCAAGAATTTCATTCATATCAATCGACATACCAACTTCAACTTCATCTAATATTTTACTCTAAACTTAATCATCCATTTGTTGTCAAACGTAATCACCATAACAACTTTGAAGCACATAATCATTTTAGCCAAATAAATTTGTATTATGGATTATGTAATTTTGAAATACAAATTTTACCTTCCAGACTTATATTTTGAATTGTGTAATTTAGATTATAATTTTAATTTCCATATTGGTTAATGCATAACATAAAATTAATTTTAGATTATGTAGTCTCGATTACAAATTTTATGTTCTACATCAACCAATCTGAAATGACAAATTTAGTTTTAAGTATTTGCTTACATATATCTGGTTACCTATTTTTCTACCGTTAGTGAGAGGACATGATACAATCTAGGTGATAATAGATTGGTTGATGAAGAATGCACATTTTCTTCTACGGAGTTTGAAAATCTCTTTCGTGAATTGTGAGTTAAAGAGATAATGAGACTACTAGAGTGCTTTCCAACATTAAATTAGATGAGATCTCAAGTTGACTTCCAAATTATGGTAGACTTTGTCTGATACTTAATGAACTAGGTTCAGAATGAGTTAGAGGTTTATTATCAATTAATAAAAAATAGTTTAATTTGTTAAAAAATGTTTAAATAATAAGTTAACATTCCACTTTTCTAATTTTATATATTAATATTAGAGATAATTCATAATGATTTGTTTCACATCTAAAAATTCAAATGAGAGAATGAGTTAAAAATTGAAACTAGTAATTTATTTATATATAATTTAGTTTAGGTCTTGATTTATTTTTAAATATTTGAAACCAAATTGATAGAAAACAATATTTACAATTCTTAACTGTTCAAATCTAGTGACTTTCTTTAGAATCATTGTTTATTTATGATATTACAAGGATTTATAAAAAAAATACAAGTTAGAAATACTAAAACTATAATTCTAGTGACTTTCTTTTTAGAATCTTTGTTTATTTATGATATTATAACGATTTATAAAATAATACAAGTTAGAAACGCAATTCTAAAAGTATAAATTTACATTGATTCTTATCTTTTTTCTTTATAAAATTCAAATATTTTTTTAAAATTTAATTCACTATTTATGTTATAATGTGACAACATTATTTCAAGTAAGATGAGAAGAAAATTTTATAATCCTAATTGAATACAAGTTTTAACATTATTCTAGTGACTTTCTTTTTAGAATCTTTGTTTATTTATGATATTATAACGATTTATAAAATAATACAAGTTAGAAACTCAATTCTAAAAGTATAAATTTACATTGATTCTTATCTCTTTTCTTTATAAAATTCAAATATTTTTTTAAAATTTAATTCACTATTTATGTTATAATGTGACAACATTATTTCAAGTAAGATGAGAAGAAAATTGTATAATCCTAATTGAATACAAGTTTTAACATTATTATTTTTTAACATTAACAACTATATATGTGCTGCTAATAACAAGCAAGAAGGGATAAATATCTGATGTGACCTTAAAAATGATTTATGTTGAAATAAAAGCTTGAAACAAACTTTGAGTTTCAAAATTTGATGTTTGTGCACTACAAGAAAAAAGTAAATTAGAGATCAAATTTAAGCGTCCCTTGTTCCTTAGGTGATAGACGGTATTAGGCTGCACTATAACATCCACAAAGGGATGCGAAAAGGACATGCATCAAAGCGTGGGTCATTGAAACGTAAATCAAACACAACTAGATGCAAAGAAGGAAAAAATGAAGGAGCCGACACACGCACAATCAACGTCCAAAGGTTTTTGCTAGTGATGGACGTTCTCTACAGTGGGTTGGAGGTTGGAACGTCCGACTGTAGCTACACCCATTGCATGAACGGTGCACGCACGAAGCTTGAGAAAGGCAGCAAGGGCTTGGCTTTCGATGACAATGGAGTAGTCAACATTGGGAGTGAGCTTTACCGTCTCTAAGGTTAGGTGATAGGTACGTCTGAGCCCTCGCTTTGTTGTCACTAGTTATGCGTGGTACGCGCGTGTTTGTCGTGACGTCGGGTTTTGATAAGCTTAACTTTGTTGTCAAGTCAATTCAACCGATTGTTTCGACAAAACAACCAATTGTTTTTCTGAAAACCTTAACAAAATTATGTTAAGTGGTTTTAATATGCTTTAAATGATCCTAACTACCTTGGTTCCTTTATTAAATGTTTTTGACCACTTGGTTAGTCTATATTAAGGTGGTTTTACGCTCCTAATCTTTGTGCAAGAGAAAGAGTTTATCAAAACAGTTTTGAAAGAGCTTTGGATCACTCTTAAGTGTGTGGAATAGGATTGGATTGTAATTATGAACTTTTACCTTTGTAATACCCAGGTGTATTTTATTCCCTTCTTCCTTGATTACTGTATTTCTGTTTTTGTATTGCCAAGGAGTGTTGTGTGTTCTTGAGGTGTTCAAGATCAATACTCTTTGTGTGGTTTGTCAAAGGTAGTGTGTTTCTTGAGGGGTTCAAGGTTACTACTTTGATGTGCGGTGTTTGTAATCTGGTTTTGATTGCATAGTGGATTACCTAGTGGTTTCTGGGGACTGGATGTAGCTCTTGGTGTAGGAGTGAACCAGTATAAATTTGTTTGTGTGATTCTCTCTTTCCCTGATCTCACATATATCTGTTTTAAGTTGTTTTTATTAACCGTTGATAAAAGAACCGGTTGAATCGCAAAAAGAACCGGTTGATTTTCTGGAAATCAACTAAAACAGTTTTGTGCATTGTTTTCCTTAGGGTGTGTTTGGATTAGGGAGGAGAAAGGAGAAGATTTAAGGGAGTGGATTTGAAGTGATTTGAGAGGAAAGTGTGAGGAAAGTTAAGTTGTTTGGATTAAGGTATATGTAGAGTGAATTTGTGGAGAAAGTTTATTAAAGTTTGTGAGTGATGTGATGTATGTAAGAAGATTTTTAATTTTAAAAAATATTAGAATGTAAATTTATAAATTTATCCTAATCTTTTAAAAAGGAAAAATAATTTTTAGTAATTAAAATTTTGTTTACTTTTTTTATTTATTATAAATAATTTATTATTATTATTAATTATTACTATTTATATTTATTAATAATATTATTAAATATTTTTATTGCTTAAATTTATTTAATATTTAATATTTTTATTGTTAATATTACTATTTAGTAAATTTATTTTAATTATTATTATTTATAATTTTATTACCTTTTTTTATGTTATTATTGTTTTTAATTTTACGTATATTATTATTATTTTATAATATTTATATTTATATTATTAATTTATTTATTGTATTATTATTTTATAAATATATTTAAATTATTATATAAATATATTTATATTATTATATAAATATATTTATATTATTATTATATAAATATATTAGTTTATTATTATTATATTATATTCTTTCTAATTCTATGCTTTTCTTGGCATTGGCGCTGGATGCCATTTCTTTCTTCTCCCGCTAATAAGCTTTTTTCATTCTTCGTAATTGACTGGAAACAAACGTGAAATTCTCCTACAAATCATTGCCTTCCAATCCGAGTGAATAGTATTCACTTGGATCCAAACACAACCTTAGTTTCTTTCTCTGTGATTCTTCATTAGCTTTCATTATACCTTCAAAGTTTTCGAAAACCTTTTATAAACAATTCACCTCCCCCTCTTGTTTAAGGCCATATATTCTAATAATTGGCATCAAGAGTTTGGTTCTTGAAAGATATTCAAGTTTGATCCTAAAAACCTTTTCCTTATGGCTGAAAAATCACCTTTTGGAGAGGGTGCCTCAATAAAGAAGCCACCTTTATTTTGTGGTTTGAACTATCAATTTTGGAAAGTTAGAATGAAAATCTTTGTTGAATCACTAGATAAAGAAATTTGGGATGCAATAGAAAATGGTCCTTTTATTCCTATGTTTGAAAAAGATGATGTTTTCTTTGAAAAACCTTGGTCCCAATGGACTGAGAGTGGAAGTAAAAGAGCACAATATGATTGTATTGCAAAAAATATTATTACCTTTGCCTTAAATTCTAATGAGTTTTTCAGGGTCTCAAAATGTGGATTTGCTAAGGAGATGTGGGATAGACTTGAAGTAACTCATGAGAGAACGAATGAAATAAAGAAAACAAGGAGAAAAAGTCAAGCAAGAAGGAAAAGAAAGCAAAATAAAAAAGAAGTCAATCTGTGTTTGATGGCCAAGGAAGAAGATGATGCAAGTAGTGTAAGTTCTTGTACTTCTTTAAATGCTGAAAAGTATAGTCAACTTCTTCCTGCTTTTAAAGAAACACATGAAGAAGCTAATCGTTTGACACTCTTAAACAACAGATTGAAAGGGTTGAATAACTAGCTTGAAAACAGATTCAAGGCACTGGAAGAAGAGTTGGAGAATTCAAAAACTGATTTTGAAAATCTTGAAATGCTTTACAAGAACTCTTTTTGCAAGTGTGACTCACTTGTTTGTGGAAATTGTGAATCTCTTGAAAAGAAGGTTCACTACCTTGTGAAAATTGTGGATAGGCTTTCAAAGGGTAAATCCAACCTTGAGAATGTCTTGACATCTTAAAATTGTGTTTTTGGAAAAACAGGTTAAGGTTTTAATCCACAGAGCAAGAAAACTGAGTTTTCAAAGTCTTTTTCAAAACTGCCAGAAAAACAACCGATTGAAAAATCGAAACAACCGGTTGTTAAATGCTTTTATTGCATGAAGAGAGGTCATTCAATGAGATTCTACAATATTAGGAAGTTTTTTTGTTCCTAAAGGTATTATGAGATGGATTCCCAAGAATTTTGAGGTTCCTCATGATAAAGCTAATGCCAAAGGACCCACATTTGTAAGGTGACCAAATCTTGTTGCTTGATTTCATGGTTTTGCAGAATTGCTAAGAGATCAAGGATTCTTGAGTCACAAGATCAAGCTTATGAAGGGAAAAGATTATTTGTGGACTTCCAATTACTGTTTCGTACAAAGCCTAGTTTTCTTGAAGACCAAGAAAAGTTACTTGATTATGGACAATGACTCATTGAAAGAACTGCATTGTCAAAAGGATAAGACTTTCCTTGTTTTAACTTTCTTGTCTTGAATTTTTTTCTTTAATTTTGTAGTATGAAAAATATTGATTGATGTCTTTATCTTTCATCTATGTAATGTGTATGTGAAGCCTACCTTTCTGATTCATCTTTTGCCTGTCAATTCTGAATCTGTGAAATACTTAAGTTGCTATCACAGAAAAACAACCAATTGTTTTCGCGAAACAATCGATTTTTCCCTCTGACAGCACTGCATTAAATTGAATAAATTTTGCTATGCATTTTTTCTATTGCAGATTCTTTCCTCAAGCAATTATGGGTCAAAGTGCATTTATCATGGGTCTGATTTCATTCAGAAGGGTGTTACTTTTGTCATAAATGGAATATATTCCATGATTTCTTGGAAAATTAAGAACCTTTATGGCTAGTCAAAGTCTTCATGTGCTTTCATGTGAAATCTACCATTGAGTGACGTGCCACTGTGTAGTCTTGGACCAGACTCTCTTTCTTGAAGACCGAAACCCACTAAATGCCAAGGATTGAAACTGTTTTCTGTGAATATATAAACTCATATGCATTTGTTTCTCTTCACAAAAGCAACCTATTGCGACATTTGTTGCTGGTTTTCAAATATGCCAAAAGTCTCATTCTGTTTTCTGGTTTTTCTCTTTGCCTTCATGGATCCCACACCCCCTTCATAAAAAAGGATCAAAACAAGACTTGAAGAATGTCTGCTAAAAGGAAGAACATCAAGAGCAGAGTCAATCCTTGCACCTACACTTTTCATTTGCATATGTCTTGCAAAGGTATTTGAAAGTCAATAGTCATCCTAGGCACATGCACAATGGTTGTTTAAAAAGAGAATATTCAAGAATAAAGAGAGTGAATCTTTTGGGATTCTCTTTGCTAAAGTATGAACAAATTGCATACTACTCTTTTCATCGCCTTAAAAGGTGATTACTTGGTTATGGAAAATATGCTCTTTGTTGTCACAGAAAACAACCAGTTGAAAGTACAAAACAACCAGTTGTTTTGTCTTTGACACCTCTGAATGAAGCTGCTATAATTGCTTATGAATGGTTAAATCTGTTTATGCTTTTCAAAGCCACTTGTTGGTCAAATTTGCAATATGTATGACTCAGAATCTGGTCATAAGGGTATATATCTGTTGTTTTTTTGGAAGTTCAGTGCTTTTTATGAATGGCATCTTCATTGGCTATTCTTCAAATAACCATGCATATAGAGTCTACAACAAGAGACTCATGACTGTGGAGGAGTCTATCCATGTGGTGTTCGATGAAATCAATCATACAGATCAGGGTTCTACAAAGAATTATGCAGAAGAAGATGAACAGAACATCATTTTGTAAAAGTTGGAATCCTGTCCAGAAAAACAACCGATTGATTCTACGAAACAACCGGTTGAAATTCTGCAACAGGATAAAAGATTTATGGATTGATGATAAGCATGAAATTTGAATTCATAGCTCTGTGAGATGGTTTTACTACTGCTCAGAATGCTCAAGTTTTGGTCCTTGTTGTTGAACCAAGTAGTGTTCAATGTTTTGAAGAATCCAAATCCTTTGAAGGATGTTGAAGCCTCTACTATGCTTGATGTTGTTGTGCTGGTTTAAGCTTTGTTCTGGGGTAGTTTATATGTTGTAATCCACCCTGTGATTAAAT